>JACCDV010044205.1_pt1 | contig 18143 bp, 13 predicted proteins | sample 7446131 | NCBI WGS metagenome assembly JACCDV01 (sample SAMN15323448, study PRJNA562643) | freshwater metagenome | isolation source: river surface water | place: USA:Blue River Watershed | collected 2017-08-17 | reverse complement strand
CATAACTATGATAAGAAAGGTTTAATCAAGATAAATCTTTATGGCTTTTATAGTTGTCAAACTGGGAGCTTAGAATGCTTCTGATATTCATCTTTAGGTTTTTTATTATTTTTATCCTTCTTGTCTTTTGGTTGTATTTCATTAAACTCTGTTCCCTTCGCTATTTTTAGATATAAAAACTATTGGAACGACTCATCAACACCTTCATTTGCTTATCTTGAATCGGTGACACTCGACTGTTACTTAAGCTGCTTTTATTCATTAGAGTCTTTGATTTAAATATTTAGGAACGTTTGCTATGCTTCAAGCAATCCTCTCCTATTTAGGGTTTATTATTCTTATAAACTTTCTGATTTATTCTCATTTTTTATCTGTCTTATAATTATTTTCTTCTTGTCTGCTCATGTTTTATTTCTGCCTTTTCGATCTTATCTATTTTCTCCATCATTTTTTGCAATTTAATCTTTTCCTCTTCGTCTCTAATTTTCCTTTATCTTTCTTGAACATCAATAGTTTTCTCTTTATTGTATTTGTTTAGTCTAAACTCATGGAATCTGGCCTTGCGCTTCCTCAAAAGCTCACTCAGCTTTCCTTAGTTGAAAGATGAAACTGTTTCACTATTTTATGAGCGAATAGTTCTTATGTTGCTGTTATAAAGTTTATGGTATTTGGAAGAAAACTATCTTTAATGATTCTTTTTCTCAATTTATCTTTCTTTCCAGAAGGTCTAAGATTTCAATCGATAGCCCTTTGCAACTTCCACCATTCCTTTTTCTTACTCCTTTACTTTTTATTTGATCTCTTATTTCTTATGAAACCATCTCTTATCATTTTGTTCGTAAGTCTTTACTCGATCCTTTATTAATTTCTCCTTTCTTTCATGGCTCATTTACATCATTTTAGTGAGCTTGTTTATCTTCTCATTGTAGAAGCGTTCCACCCTATAATCTATCTTTTATTTGTTTGCATGATTCATAATGTAGAATTTCTTTTAGTTTATAAGCTTGGACAATTCCTCTAAATAGTTCAATACGTACATGAATAGATTTTTCGTAACTGCTTCTCGGCATATTCCCGATCATCCTCTCTCCAACTCTCCTACTCAGTATTCTTGATGATTTTGTTGATTAAGATCTCGTCTCTCTTGGGTGAAGGACTTGCCATCTGAAATATTGCTTTAAGAGAATAATAAAAGCTTTATATTATTTAGTTAATAAATCAAATAAAATAAAAACGAAAGTTGTAAGAATGGAAATCAATAATAACGATAATAAAAAGATTTATAGTAGCTATTAAGATTTTGTTAACTCGCAAGCAAACTTTCCAGTTCATCCCTCAACTCATAGATTTAATAAAACTGTGAAAGTGTATTTTCAAACCAATAAGTAATACTCAGCTCACTAGACGCAACGTGGGCACGAAAGAAACAATGAAGAGTATTTAAAGAAAAGTAGCTAAGGAATGTAGAAAGGATAAAAGAAGTTTACAATAACAGCAGAAAAGATATACCAATCCAAGAAAAATGCATACAAAAACTATATCAAAGAAATCTATAATAAGATTAATGAGGAGCTCAAAAAGAAAAATACTTTTTTGACCATTGCCACTCAAAATCTCAAACAAATTGACTATACACTGTCTCTCACAACCAAATAGGTTAAGCCAATCAAAATATAAAAAGAGCAGTCGTAATAAAAATAAGAAAGTAACTTGAAGAAAAAATTAAGAGAAAAGCTGAAGCTTGAGAAATTGCAAGAAGAATCTGCGTCGATAGAAAAGATAAGGCAAAAGATAGTTATTTTGAAGAAAGAGGAAGAAAAATAGAAGAAGCTTTTAGCTTTGAAAAAGCAACAAATAGATCTATCAAAAACTCAAAGGTAATTTAGGCAACAAAAGGAATTGATTGCAAAATAATTATCAGCTGACCATCATTCGAAGCGTTAATTTTTCAAATAAAAGAGAAGATAGCGTATAAATAGCCTAAATACAGCATTAAATGGTTTAAGCACCAAAATAAATGCTTAGGACTTTATCTTAAACAGGTTTTTATTTAACAAAAAAGATCCATTCGTCTGTGGGCTCAATTAAAAGCAGAGTGCGCAATAAAAGAATAAATAGAAGATATTAAACTACCTTGACTTTTTATGGAAGATTAATTATTCTAATAATATATTCATCAAATCCCAGCCTTAAGAGGTGACTTATAAAGCTTATGTAGGAAGTGGAAACAATTCAATCATGGTGAAGAGCATATTGAAAAGAAGATTTTGGTGGACAGTTGTTGATAAGCCATAGGGTGCAAACTTTATATGGACACAACTCAAGATTAACTCTATATTCAAAGAGCATCAGTCAACATCAAAAGCATTGAAATAAAATATCTATCATATACGCCACACTGATATAGCCAATCTTCTTAAAAGCAATAACACAACGGAGTATGATTAATAAGACCCGCATGAAAGAATTTTTAATACAATCGACCTTTATTTTTGGAACGAACACAGTCTTAAAAATGCTAAAAACGAAATAGTAATAAATGAAAGGACCTACCTGAAAAGAATAGATCTTTTAACTCGGAAGAATATAGTAAGGAAAGAAGATAACTATAAGATAACTATGCATAATCATTTGTAAGAAAATTATTTTATTGGGAATAAAAAAGCCCTCTTTTATAATATGCGCAAATATTATCAGCTAAAGGAAACTAATGTATTCTAGTCTTTGCCTTTAACTTTCCATATAGTCAAAGGAATCGAAGATCCCTAGTATAAAAATTTTGTTAACTACTACAACCAACTCTAAGAATTAAAAAAGAAAGGAGAGGACGAAAAGAATATTTGGATTCTAAAGCCTGGAGAATTCAGTAATCGAGGGAATGGAATCAGCGTATGCCACTCTTTGGACGATATCCTCCTTCGTCTTAAGAGTAAATAAAAGAGTAGTGACGGTAATCTTCGTACCTTCATAATCCAGAAATACATTGAGAAGCCTCTTCTCTATAAAAGTCGTAAATTCGATATAAGGCATTATATGCTAATTACATGCTTTAATGGGTTATTTAAGGCTTACTGGTATCCTGAAGGCTATATACGGACATCTTCAACTGCTTTTACCTTAAAGAGAGGCAATAATTTATTTGTGCATCTCACCAATGACGCCATACAAAAGAATTCAGATTAATATGGCAAGTATTAAAAAGGTAATAAGATTTCTTATTAAAAGTTCCAAAACTACCTTGATAAAAATCTCAAGAATTCCAATGAGAAGAATTTATTTTTTGATAAAATTCTCCCGTAAATGAAGCAATTAACAGTAAACGCAATAAAATCAACGTATTTTATGTTGGATTCTAAGAGAAGGTAGCATAATTTCTAATTGTTGGGGATGGATTTTATGATAGATCAAAACTTAAAGCCATGGTTGATCTAGATCAATACAAATCCTTGTCTATAGCTAAGTTGTCCTCTTCTTTCTAAACTCATCCCTGCTGTCGTGGAAAATACATTCAAGTAAATCAATAATTATTTAGGTTGTGCATAGATCCTTTCTTTCCTCCTCCAGCCCAATGGAATAATAACAGGAAGTTTACTTTAAGTGATAATGTCCTTGAAGACAATAGGTTTGAGTTGATATTTGACGAATCGATTTCTGGGAGATAAATATAATAGCTCTACAAAGGCAATTTAGTCCCTTAGAGCAACATTGGTAAAATTTAATAAGATGCATAAATATACGAAAACGATGGAATATAGTAATGGTAGGCTTAACAAAAAAAATAGAATTAATGACCAAATCATCTGTCTTGTCTATTATTCTAAATTATCTTAAATTGGTTTATATTTATAACTTTACAATATTAATAAAGCCAATGGAGAACCTGGAAACAGCGAAGGTCCCCAAGGACAAGTTCATCTTACTGATCGATAATCGACAAGATCAGAGATTGATAAAGATAAATGATAACAAGTAACTATGGGGTAAATATAGAAAATTCAATTGGAGGAAGACGCCTATTCCAGTTCAAAGTATTGCCGATTATCCCTTCTATACTTCTTTGGAGGTTGGCAATCATAAACTTGAGGTCATCGATTGGGAGTTTGAGGAGCCCAATGAGGAAGAAGAAAACGATGATGGGGAGCAAGTAAATAACAATCGATAAATTTTCTAAATCTAATAGGCGCAAAAACTGCAAATAAACGACATCTAACAAATGAAAAAGTAATTAAAACCCAGCTAAATAATTAGTGGCCTTGTTTCCAACAACTAACAATTCAACAAGCGATCATAGTATTCCAAGATCAAATATCTCAAGAAAAAATAAAGGAAGTATATGTTTAAATTCCATGCTTAGCCGACCAACTTGGAGAGTTTACATCAATATTACTTCAAGCAAGACCCAAGGTCTATTGGATGGATTCGTTGGGATATGCTTGCTTTACAGCTACTCTACTCCTCACCTTTCAATAAGGTCCTTATTTCTGAGCAGACCAAAGGAATCCTTCTTGGATCTGCCCTATCAAGAGGCGCTAAGTTAGTGACTGTCGCAGATCGGTAAAAGAAATCAATGAGAAATTACCCCATTGCTGATCAGCTCAATATCCCTAAAAACTAGCAAGATAAAGTTATATTTGCCTCTTGGGCTTAGCTCACTAGCAACAAATAGCAGCGATTCGATAATTTCATCGTACTTGGAAATTATAACTTTTCAGAACTCATTCAATAAGTTGAGCCCCTATTGAAGTAAGGAGCAATCATCTCGCTATTCTGTCAATCCCTCCATCCCCTTGAGGAGACAGCCCGGTTGATGAAATAAAAGAAATACCTGAACATAAAGCTGCAGGATAGTTGGTGCAGATAATACCAAGTGCTGCACAACCGCACCCATCCTTTGATGTACATGGACAGTTCATCAGGCTACCTCCTCACAGGATTCAAAGTCACGTGATAATCCCATATAGCAATACATTGATTATAGTATTATTTTAATAATCAACAATGCACGGTGGAATACTTTCAAACCATACCCTCATCACCATCCCTCAAGCAGACCTCATCATTGCTGCATACTCACATCAGCTCTATCTATTTAGCATACAAGAAGCAACCATCACCGAGAAAGTTGCTATGCATGAGCATAGGATCATCGATCTTTTCTATAAGTAGGAGAGTAGAGTTGGGTATAGTATTGATGAGGAAGGCTGTGTTTGCAGTTTTAGATTGGAAGGACATAAGATATCGGAGCAGTTGTAGAAGTATAGAGTGGTGAAGAAGGGTCAAATCAAAGAGGCTAAGTTTAGGAATAGTAGGTAGGCAGAGATAGAAATTATTACTCTCAACTTTGAGGGGAATTTAGTGAGACACGTTGCACAGTTCTAGTATCTTATTTCCAAAGATATCCAAAATATACTCCTAGTCAATGATGATTATATAGGAGTTACCACTTCCTCAAATTCTCTGTAAATAATTTCATCTAAGACCTTACAAAAACTCTACAAATATACTCATCTATGCGCGGTAACTAGTTTGTAGCAATACGAAAACAACCTCATAATTGGAGATGAGAATGGTAAGATTACTATCCTCGTGGACTTCCTAAGAAATGGATAGGTCAAATTAAAGCAGAAACTACAATGGCATGTCCATCAGGTCAATACTCTCAAGGTTAACGGATCTTATCTATACTCGGCAGGTGAAGAGGGAGTCATTGTTCTATGGCATTTGAGAGAGAATAAGAAAGATTTCTTGCCAAGGATAGGCAGCAGAATCATCAACTTACAAATTTAATCTTCAAAAATATACTGCTTCTTAGGCGACAATACAATAAAATCAATCGATCTCAACAATGACAAATCAGTACTCCACTACAAAGTCATCATTAATCCTCAAGGAGATATCCTCAGTGACAAATCAAGTGGCTTAATAAAGAACAATTTGATTCGAGTATCCAATCGATGCGATAAACTCTACCTGCGATCTTTTTCAGGGAGGATCCAATAGATCGATCTTTACAATGGCATCAATACATAGCATAATATTTTGAATAGAAACTTCGTATCGAGGTTGGATTCGCATCTTCCAACTCCTCATCAGATCACCGACGTATTTACAATATAACTTAGATCTGCTTTAGTGAGGATAATAGTCATATTGCAATGGCTATTTAGGGAATTAACTGCAGGATTATCAAATTCTACGAGAATCAGAATAATACATTCAAATTAGTGTCAAAAGTATAGAATTGCCACTCTGGTACAGGTACCCTCCATTTTTGTGCTATCAGCAACAACCGCTTTCTTTCCTACACCCAAGATGATACAAACATTAAGATATGGAAACTATCAACTCGCAAGAAAGAGTCCATGCTATAAATATAAGAATACTTCTGGTGTTGTTAGTACTCAATTTAGTTCAGAAGTCAACAACCTTTGTTTGTTAATGCTCGCCATAACAGACTCATAATAACCTATCAGAAATAGTTCGTTATATTTGTAAATCTTTATCTACTTAGAATATGGATAATAAGGCAATCGAAAGTGTGTACTCATTTGGAAATAACGATGGGATTGTTGCAGTGCTGCAAAAGAATATTAATAACCGGCAGCAATATATTGCTATATTCTAGCATGCTGTTGAATTGGTAACTACCTTTAATAATACCATTACTCACACTAAAAGATTGGTATCCCTCAATAAATAACTCAAAATCGATAGTTAATCGATTGTATTCAACCACTAAACCTTTGCTTTAGCTCTTCTCTGCAAAGCATAACAAAAGGCTTAACTTTTTATTGTCTATCCCAATTAAAAAGTCACTCACCTATAAATTCCCAACATGAAAGGAGTCACAATAACTGACATCTTTTGGATAAAATAACGTCTAATAGCCCTTGACTCATCTTTGTATTTTTATGACCTCACGCATGAAAAAGAACTGATTCATATCCAACACAAATCCAAACTTCAACAAGATATTTTCTAAACCAATCGATAAGACTAAACATAATTCCTAACATATGATACAGTCTATCAGAGATATCTCCAACGCCAATTCAAAAAAGATCAAAATACAGTAAGTCAAAACAACTAAATTCTCACCATTAGTCCATCGATTTCAACATCCTTTCAAATGCTCGCTAATCAACTCTTTTTATGATAGTTTATACCCCTTTAATCATTTATGATTATAAATAAAACGTTAATTAATGTAATTCAAAAAGCATTTCTCATCCAATTTGCAAAATCTCTCTGTTAAAAAAACACTCATTCTCAATCCTCCACCCAATCACACCCGTCATCACTATATTAAAAGCTAAGTAAAGCAGTAGCCACTTTTGCAAAATCAATCTCCATACTAATCTCGATACAGTTCTAATAAGTAAAACTAAAGAAGTAACTAAATTCTTAATGCGAACTATGCAAATAGCAGAAATAATGTTAAGGTATTAGGGTAGAACTCTCCAAGAGACAACACTCCTCCTATTCTCACATTCAATAAGATTAAAAGGGATGCGATAGAAATGATGGAAAGACAGGGCAAAGTAGAGTAGCACAATCGAAAGCTATTTAAGTCCAATGATAATAATGCTATCAAATCAAACAGCCTATTCTTGAAACAACCCCATCAAACCTAATCGTCAAAATAATTGCATTATTTACCCATCAACGGTCAAAACAACAAAAATATTAGATTAGGCTCAATGGTATTCATAAACCTAATTAAAAAAGACAAAAGTAATATGAGATAAAAGAGTCCAATGCGTGAGAGTAGATCATTCGATCATCGATTAGCTAATTTACATACTGACAGAAGTGAGGCTACGTTTTTTGAATGCATGAACAATGATGGCTAAAATGTACATATCATCTTATTTAGGCAAAATATAAGATTGTTAAGAGTGAGGGGGAATAAGAAGAACCATAGAGTCTTTACTACTGTTTCAACTGTGCTATTTACCTTGTCAAGCAAGGATTTTCTATTGAGGAACTCACACCCTAAGACAAAAAACAATATAAGATGAAGAATTCAAACTATATGTCGAAATCTGATTTCTACAAAGACAGCCAAAGTTCTCGCTATTCCGCCAACTCATCCCTCCAGCAGTAAAAGATAAAAGTAGGTGAGCAGATAAAATGCAAGATAATAATGAGACTAAATAAAATGAAGGTAAATCGTGAATAGTTCAACAAAACAATCGAGTCCCATTTATAAAATATAGACTACTTCTATCATTCACTCACAAGCTACATTGAGCAGCAAAGGATAAATGACCGGCAAGATATAATAAGAATAAAAAATATTGTAATTGTTTCCTTATATAGAAGAAAAGCCAGCCCGAAAATTACTAAAGTCAGCTTAGTAGTTGTTTGGGAACTATTGACTATATGATGAAGAATCTCCAAGAAGTTAATTATGATTATTTGAAAGAAGTAGAAAATCTATTGGTAAAGGAAGTGGTTTATCCTAAAATGAAAATCAATTTTGAACCTTTAGAAGGCTTTCAAAGGAAGCTAGATTAATTCGCTTATTTCTTTTAAAATAATCTAAAAATACACTTGAGAGAAGTTTAAGCCTTACATCGTTTTACAAACAAACAGTTGATGGGTCATCACTAATCAGATGAATAATAATTTGAATGCAAAAACAACCCAATGAGATTTAGTTTCGAGTAAGCATTAAAGAAATCGTCTAACAGAGCATTCCTAAACGGCATCTCAATGAATCCCTTATAGGAATAGAATGAATCATAGCTATAGGAAAGTGTTCCAGCATAGAGAAGGCAAAATGCCTTTCGTAATCTATTCCCGTAAGATAATGAAGAATATGAAGAATAAGTAGCTGATAAGGTGAAGTAGTCACCAATGTTTAAATAGTTTTGATTATTTATAATTTAATCATGCGAAAATCAAAAAGAGCAAAGAGAGGATTTAGAGGTTATACTCATAGATGAATTTGAGCCAAAATTTAAAGGAGACTAACATTATTCCTTTGTAGTATCTCTTTACTACCATGAAGGCAAATTAAAAAAGAGAAAATTCAGCCTATTGGTTAACATCTTTTAACTTTATTTCTTTTAGAGTCGTGCTGCTTTATTTCGGGAAAGGGGACTATCGAGGTTTGCATTGGTATGTTTGATGAAGGGCAAACGTTGATAATAATGCAATTGGTCTTATCAATCTCATTATTTTCATCATTGCTAATAAATTAATAATAAACATTAATTTATCAATAATATTACTCTCCATCCTCTTCAAGGATGAATTCAGTATATAGTTTTTGATAAAACACTAGGCCACCTTATTCAGTATGAACTCTATTACTCTTTGCACTCAGCCTTTCTCTTCTAATTACTCCTTTACTGGGTAAAACCTAATTTGATTGCGGTTTGGTGCTATTTGACTGTAAAGGTAGGGATTGCCTTTGAATTGGTTTTACAATATTTCTTTGAGTATTGAATGAAACCCTAGGAGATCCTATACAGTAATTCTGCATATTGTGATTTTCCTTGTTCGCAGTCAATAGATGATGAGTGGATCTACTTTTGGCCAGTGTCTAATTGAACGCTAAGAACACAACAGCGTTATTCCTTCTCTTTAAAGCATTATACATCTTATTATTTTTGATCTGTTAGCTAAACTGATACTTCATCCACTGTATAAGCTATAAATTATCTTGGTACTTTGCCTTCACTAATTTCTAGACCTACATCATACACATCATACCTAGATATTTCTATCGATTCCAACACGCGAAAAACTGTCCTGTAAGATCTTGAAGTTATAAATGAAGTCGATTTAGAGATAGGCGTTCCATTTCACCTTATGAAGTGGAACTTTGGATGGATAGGCTGCATCTAAGATATGGCAAAAAATATTTCCAGAGCCAAGTTGTTAAATTTTAGTCATTTGAATGTGAAGGACAGAGTTAACCCATTCTATAATTTAGTTCCGATTGGTGAAGTAACCACTTTTGAGCATAGCCGTTAATTACAATAAAAATGTTTATAAATAATGATTTAGCAATGACTAATAATAGTATGTAGCTTAATTTTAATTCATATTGAGAATGCTTTACTGTTTGAGAAAATAGCGTTTGCATGAATGGGTAAATATATTTTATTGATCCAAACGAATTGAACTTACATTTAAAACATAATAAGATAGGAATTTGAAATGTTAAGACTGGCAAAATATTTTGCTTTCTCTAAATTCTATCACCCTTGCACGATTGAGGTTACTCCTTAACATGCTGAAAAGGCAATCTGCAATCTTGGCAACTACGTCAAACTCTACAGGATTTATGGACACCACTATGCCAAGCTTGATCCGTTAGGGCTCTATAATAAGTAAGGTATTGCCTATATAGAAAATATTAGGAGTTTATTAGACCAACTGACCTCTAGCTTAAATTCCAAGATACTCTTCATTCATTTAGATTCAATAGTCCCCTCACTTAAGCATCTCAAAGTCTGGAACAGCTCTAAGAACTTCTTAAATAAACCTATTTAGGCACAACCGGAGTAGAATTTTAGCATATTTCTTCTGTCTAAGAAAAAGAGTGGCTCTATGACAGCTTTGAAAGAATCAAATTAGAGCCAATCAGTGACCCTCATAAAATAAAACTTGCGAAAGGTCTCATTGAAGCGGAAGCTTTAGATCACTTTATCCATAAAAAATGGGTGACCTTTAAGAGATACTCAGGAGAGGGAGCTTAGAGCACAGTTGTTGCTTTATAAAATTTATTTGAGCTAAGCAGTGAGGTTGGATATTAACATGTGGTCTTTGGAATGCCCCACCGTGGAAGGATGAACACTCTTGTTAATGTCCTTAATTATGGAGCGAGATATATATTTAGGAAAATTGCAGGAAAGACAGATACTCCCTATGAGTTACCAACAATAATAGATGATGTCACGTCACATGTGGCCCAAAGTACCACAAAGGATTACAATGGTAAAAAATTAAAAGTTACCCTCGTGCATAACCCTTCTCATCTCTAGGCCCAAAACCCTGTATCGATGGGTAAGACTCACTCCAAACAGCAACTCTATGGCAATGATAAAGTTTTGAACGTGCAAGTCCATGGAGATGCAGCTGTATGTGCCCAAGGAGTTGTATTCTAGACTCTTTGCCTTGCTAAAACACCCAACTTCAATGTTGATGGTACCATACACATAATAACTAATAATCAAATTGGGTATACGACTCGGCCTATTGACTCTCGTCCTTCAAAGTATGCAACTGATCTTTTTAAGGGATATTAAGTGCCCATCATTCATGTCAACTCCTAAAATATTGAAGATGTCTACAGAGCTGTCAAATTATCAGTTGAGTATCAACGGAAGTATAAGAAAGATGTGATGATTGATTTGATTTGCTATAGAAAGTATGGGCACAATGAGGTTGATTAGCCTTAGTTTACGCAGCCTAAGATGTATCATAAAATTAGGAAATAGCATGAGCCAAGTCCTGTAAAATATTGTCGGAATCTCATCTCACAAGGAATAGTTCCTTCAGATTATTACTAAACCACAGGCAAGAATAAATCAGCCGAGTATTAGAAAGAGTATAACGAAGCGCAAGGAATACCAAAGATATCACTCAAAGATTATATTAATCCTCTTAATCTACACTCAGCAAGGGCTTTTACTTAACTGTGGAAAAATATTAAGCCATCTCAGTATGGATAGGAATATCCAACTAGCTTTGATGTGAAAGCTTTGAAAGAGTTTGCACTTGCTGGCACGTTTGTGCCACCTGGGTTTGCTGTGCACAGCCGAATTAAAAGATTACACATTGAGAAGAGGCTAAAGTCCATTGAGGATAATGAGTTAGACTGGGCAACTTGCTAATCTTTGGCTCTTTTCTCCCTTGTTTATTAAGGCTATAATGTTAGAATGACTGGTCAAGACGTTGAAAGAGGAACCTTCTCTCAAAGACATCTCAATCTCATTGATCAGAAGACTGAAGAATCCTTCAACTCTTTGAACTTCTTTGCCCACCAGCATCCTGGTCGGGGAAACGTTGAAATATTTAACAGTGCTCTCACTTAAAATGCTGCTATGTCTTATTAGTATGGCTATTCTATTGACAACCCAAATAATCTTGCAATTTGGTAGGCTCAATTCGGAGACTTTTTCAACACAGCCCAAGTAGTTATTGACGTATTTTTGACTAATAGTTAAAGTAAATGGATGAGACAATCCGGTTTAACACTTATACTTCCTCATGGCTTTGATGGCGCAGGGCCTGAACACTCCAGTTGCCGAATCGAACGTTTCTTACAAATGGCCAACACTGACGGTAGCTTAAAGTACCTGAGGAGAAAATAACACGAACCTTAACGATCAGCCTTGAAGATAAATGAGTAAGTATTTTACTAAAACATCCAATAAGCTAATTTTTCTCTTGTCAACCCAACCAAGCCTGCTAACCTCTTCCATCTTCTACGGCGGCAAATGAAAAGAAATTTCCGCAAGCCTTTGATAATAGCTGGTCCAAAAGGTCGTACATTATATCTTATGTAGTCCTTCGTCATAACTCGTGCGTATCTAAATTCTAAGATATGGGCCCCTCAACATCTTTCTAACCGATTCTTTCTTACCGAAATTGCGATCAAATTTCATAAAGTGAAGTCATTTTGCTAACCAGTGGAAAGTTTGTTTATGATATTGAGCAAATTATCCTTTAGAAGAAATCTAATAAAACAACTTTATTTGCTATTTAAGAACTCTATCCTTTCCCCGAGGCTAAGCTATCTTAGCTACTCAAAAATATATCTTCAAATACGCGGGTTTATTGGATTCAATAATAAAACTTTAACGGAGGAGCCTTTCAATTCGTCCAACCTAGAATTAACCGCGTGCTCGATAACTTGAAGGTCGAATAATAAGTGAGATACATTGGAAGAAGGGCAATATCAGCAACAGCAGTGGGCAGTAGTGAACTCCACAAAAAGTAAGCTAGTGAGCTCGCCAATTGGATTAAGAGTATAATAGTATGATTCATATAACGAAATCAATGCATTATCATGCAATTTTATCATACATTTGGGATGTAAATGCGATGGACTTTTATATTTTTGCCATTGTTTAGAGTAGGGGATGTAAACTCTTAAAGAAATCTGTGCTCATATACTATTTGAATTTAGTAAGTTTTTATTCAGCTATAAGCGAGTTTTATTCATAGATTCTCCATTTCCCTGCTTATAATCCGCTAAATTGGATTTCTCCCACTTATTTCCCACAAGGACATGAGATAATTTTGTAGAACTCGATTGAATCTTCTTGCTTCTGGAATGACTTTTGCTCCTTTACAACGAAGGGACACTCTGTGTAAATCCACTCTACGGGGCAATTGCCTATTTCTGCACATTGGCATTGCTTCTTTTCCTTATTTATCTTGGAGAGCTTCATCAGTATACTAGTACAAAATAATTAATAATAGTGTTGAAGAATGCAATTAAAAAATTTAGACTATATCATATGCGATATTGACGCTTTTATGGCCCACTGCTTAACTCTGATTTTCCTTACCCTTCGATGATGCTTACATTTAAATTAATGTTTATATTGTTCTAACGCGGAGATGAAAGCATTTGTGAAAATTTATCAGAAGCATTCGTTTTGATTGTTTATATCTTCTTCGTTCCAATTCTTGGCTCTCGATAATCTCTTCGGTCATCAATCTGAATATTTTTAAATTGGGCAATGGCTTCTTTCTTGTTCTCAGGTGGATTCATAAAATATTTTGATGCTTAAACAAGTTACTTATGCTCTACAGATTTGTAAGATTTAAGTTTGTTGTTGATAGTTTGCTGTTTTTATATTTTAGGATCGAAGTGGTATGTTTTATGGGGTTGATTTGAAGGAATGAATTGCTTCGATTGCTGAGTCATTACTTTTTCTTTAAATTAAAGCACTCGTTATGGTTTTTGTAAAATACTAGTTTGCCCACTCTCCATTCTATCGATCCTTGAGATATTCTGAGAGTTATCAAATGATCTATCGTTCCTACTTTTGTTTTGTGTCGGTGATACAACATTAGTAATGATTTTCAATTTTTCAAATGCTGGTTTGCTTTGATTGGTATAAATTGACTCTTTGGGGTGAAAATCATTATTATTCCTATGTTTTTCTCTTTGAGTGACATTGATTCCAGGTGAGTGAGAAGTCCTTTCCTTGGGATGGAGTGTAGATGGTTGTGGTTGTATGCGTACTGAGGGTAAGTTGATAGCACTATTATTACGAGTCATTCTGGCACTTTCAGTTATCAAAATACTATTATTAGCTGTTTATATTCTCTATACTCTGTGAACTGGTGGAGTCCGAGCAGGCACCATCATCTTTATAGGTGAGACCTTTTATTTTTACCCTTGGAGGTAGTATATAGTTTTTAAAGGCTGCTTTTCAACGGATTTATTTTTTATTTAAGGTGTTCGGTACTATCTTTCATTAGTAACTCTTCTTTAAATCTTGATCAGCTGCCCATCGCCTAATCTTGTACTATTGTTTAGTATCCTTTTGCCTAAATCAATACTATTGCTGATTAGCTTTTATTTTTCTCTTTTAACTGAATCAATACTGCTATCTCTATAAATCGGCTTGTTTTGGGAATGGCTTTCTTGATTTTTGCGAGTCTATTTTACAGATATTTTATTGTTTTTAATAGGATTGAATCCTCTAAAGGCTAAAATATTACCCTGTGTCCCTTGTGGCTGCTCGTATGATGCTTTTAGAGCAATACTTTGCTGTTTAGAATTAATATTTTTCATATAGTTGCCCTGACCTGAGACATCTTGATCGACTTTATGAGGTTTGCTTGGAGATAGATGTAAGTTGATTAGAGTACAATTAGTGTTTAATTAATTCTGAGGAATCAATATCGAATTAGAAAATTATGAATATTTTTATTTTTATAATTTGGATCTATTTTTGTTGATGAAGCTCTATGCATTTTAGATGATTTATTTGCTGGTGGATTTACGAAAGATATGATCTTTTTAAAAGCGCTTAAATATAATTGGTGGAATAATGGATTTTACATCACTAAAATAGGGATCTAAAACAATTTATCTCGCAGAAATACGTTGGTGAGGATTAAGGATTAACATTTTTTATAGTAATACTACTAATGCTTAAGTACATGTTTTTAGTAAACTCCTTAAGCTAAAATTATTTTCCGCTTTTCTTTGAGATGCACTAATATTGAAACCCATTTCTTTATATTTCCTATATCCTTGATTCCAGTTAGTTTAAGTTGGTTCTCCTAAAATGTTAAATATTCTATAAAGCTGATCGATATTATCCGCCCCAGGAAATAAAGGATTTCCCAGATACAGTTAAACAATGACACAAGCGAGTGAAAATACATCGATTTGGCAGCTGTATTACTTGGTTCCTAATAGATTTTACGGCGCCCTATACCATCTGGTTGCAACATAGTCCGTCGCCACCTTCTCTAGCGAAACTGCTAAGCCGAAATCAATGAGCTTTATTTCAGCCTTCCGCTTATCAATCAGAATATTTTATGGTTTGATATCTCGATGAATGATGCCTTTCTCGTGTACGTAGGCTAAGCCTAAAGCAATTTGAAAAAGAATGCATTTGACTTGCTCTTAACGCAGTCCGAATTGCTGTTGCTCATATAGCTCAAGAGTATTCTCAGGGAGATATTCTAAGACAATCCTCGTCTAGCCCTTCGAGGCATCCTGCTCGAAATCTAAAAGGCGGACTATGTTTGGGTGATCAAAGTTTTTAAGGAAGTAGGCCTATTTCAATCCAATATTCTGGTGGGTTTTCATTATCTTCATGGCAGCGGTTTGCCCAGTCTCCTTATTCCGAACGAGATGGACAGAGCTGAAATTACCACTGCCAACTTTCTGCATTAATTAGTATTTGTTCATCCTTCTCAGTTATTAATATATATAATAAAAGATGGATTTGATCATTGCTTAAGAAGATATAGCATTGAGGAGGCATCGGTAATAAATAAATTGACCAGAAGTAAGATCGAAAAGATAGCCCACATTATTTCGAAACACAACCTCCCTATTTTCATCTCAATGCATGCCCTGTGGACTTTGAAGACATTAAAAAGGAAGCAGGAAGTGATGGAGAGGAAGAACATTGAAACTTAGAAGGGAAATGATTTTCCAAGGATGAAGTTCAATGGGAATGCTAGTAGTAGAGGATTGAAGATAAAGTTGAATTCACATACTTTTTTCATTAACCTTTCCGTACATGTATCACTGTCTTTCAGAACGGTTGATGTAACTGCTATCTTATCGAACTGCTGTACTGTAATTTAAGATTATTTATATTTCTATGCTGCGCTTTAAGTTGGCAACTATTCATCCTTTTTATTCTTGTCCTTCAGATCGATCTGCTTCTTTATCAATCGAATTGTTTAGAGTGTAACAACCATCACAATCACCATCAACTCGAGGAGGATGGTGATCCTTTGGCAATTTTGTAGGCTAGTATTGGCCATATTCAAATTTGTTAATTAAATTTAAAATAGAAACAATATCAAATATAGCAGCAGTTTTCCTTCTTCTCGTTCACTGACCCCAACTTCAATACAACTTGGTCCGCCTCTATCTCTTATGCACTTGGCTTCCCTCCCACGCTCAACTTCTTCACGATGTCGATGAATAAGTTAGAGATACCATCTCCTGTCTTTGATGACACCTATCGATACATCATCTCCTCGCGCGTGGCTAGATTTTCAGCCTATTCTTTTAAAGGGTTGACTCCATCCTGAAGAAGGTCGATTTTGGTGGCCACTAGACAGGTTGAGGACTATTGGCTTTGATTATCTCGATAGAGTTGTATCCAGTTCTTCAAGTTCTCCAAACTCTCCTTCCGGCTCACATCGTAGACGAAGACCGCAGCATTGGCATCTCGTAAGTAGGCTGGCACTAAACTTTTATATTTCTCTTGGCCTGCAGTATCCCAGAGTTGTAGCCTGAAGGTCGAGTTGTTGACTGTTAGATTGCGTGAGAGGAAGTCAATGCCAACAGTCGGCTGCATTAATTATGATCATACATTATTATTGACGTCGAATTCCTAGCGGATGAATCGATCGATGATGGATGTTTTACCCACGCCCATCTCTCCTAAGAATACCAGTTTGAATTTAGTATCACAGAGACTTGTACTTTACTATATGTGCATCGATTTTGTCTTTTTAGAAATCATTACAAACAATATCAAATATTCAAGATCAATCAATCTCATACATCCATATTGTCTGATTCTTCCCCAACTTTTTTTATGGGAATAAGACAGAGATATATTTTTGTAGCTGATTAATAATATATGCATAATAACATCCAATCATTTCTTGGCCTTGGCGAGTTCCTCATAGTACTTCTTAAGTTTAGGCATGTAATCCAAAGGATCCTGCCTTGGAATTCCAAACTGTGCCAAATATTTATTCTTCCTCTCAATCCAAATCTGCCTCATCTGCATATCACTGAGCGTCTAATTGGTGAATGTGAGGTAGAATTTATTCATTTCCGGTGACATGGATCCAGGCTAAGTTCCATAGGCATACCCTGAGATGCCCATCATGATGCAGTAGAGCAACACATAGAAGTATTTGAATTCAGGAAGGTACCCCTTTTTCACCAAACTTTGATATGTGATGTCAATTGCTCTCGCCATCAAAAATAGTCCGAAACTTTGCCTTGTCTTCTTCTACAGGAACATCACTGAAATAAATCCACCGATAAAGCCAGCCAGTAATGGGATGTACTTCTGACGCTATTACCCAACACATCTTCTAAGACTGCACAGGATCGTTCGGAAGATCAGAACGAAGCTACCAACAAACAATCCAAAATTTCTTGAATCTTTGCTGATGAGGATTTTGAAGAGGTGAGTTGGTGATTTGAATATCTTTTTGATTCCAAAGACAGTGGACAGGCCAGATTTGATAAGATAGCTAAAGAATGCAATTTTGGCAGCATCTTTAAGTATGGCCTCAACACATCCTCTCTTGTGCTTGCAGGCGGGCGTTTTGCTGCAGGGTATTTTGAGCATGTGTAGAATTTAAGAGAAAGGGGTGGGAGACTCCTCCTCCTGGGGCTGCTACTGCTGAGGGTTGTTATTGATGAGCTATTGTTGCTACATTAATAT
>JACCDV010983447.1_pt1 | contig 18189 bp, 9 predicted proteins | sample 7446131 | NCBI WGS metagenome assembly JACCDV01 (sample SAMN15323448, study PRJNA562643) | freshwater metagenome | isolation source: river surface water | place: USA:Blue River Watershed | collected 2017-08-17 | reverse complement strand
TTCAAACTGGCTGACAATATCTGCCTGAAGCTCTGCGAGCTGTTCGTCGCTTAGCTCAGTGATAGTGTCAAGCTGAGTCTTGATCTGGTCGTACACTGTACCTCCTAGGCCAGTTAGTATTGGACACAATTTGTGTCGGTTTACAGTCAAGGCTGAGGGACTCATCGCATAAAGCGTGAGGCGCTCCACCTACGGATAATTTTACCTTATTTTTTAGGTAAGGAGTCGAAGCAGCTTGCTCATCTGGGACTGAACTTCTCCCTGTGAGTAAACGTCTGCTCCAGACATGTAGGAGCGCAGCTCTTGCGTAGCAATATCTGCATCCTCTTTACCGATCTTTGCTTCGACTCTAGTAATCATGTTTTCAATGAGGTCCTTGAGTCCAGCGGGTAGATCGCTAAACTTTAGCTTTTCAGCGTCTTTTCCGAATGGTAGTGGCAAGTTTGCAATTACCCTTCCAAGCTCTGCTGCGGTAGAACGAACATTTTCAAGAGCCTGAGGGTTTAGTGCCTTAGCATCCAACCTGTCTATCATGTTTAGTAGTTCGCTACTAGCCTTAGCCGAGTTGGCATAATCTCCAGCAAAGTCAAGATTTTCTGCTTCTTCGGCACGCTTTAGCGCACGAGATAGGCCAGCAACACCTAAGTCTTGCTTCAGACGAGCTAAAACCTTGCGGTACTTGCCTTTAGCGTCGCGAGGCTGGTTTACACCAGATACGTACTTCATGCGACCTTCATCGTCACGAGTAGGCAAATCTCCGCGGTTAGCCCTAACCTCTTCAGCACGGGCAATTTCCTGTTCGGTCTGAGCGTCAGCGTCTTCTTTAGCTTTCTTAAGCTCTTTTAGATCTTCTTCATCGATCTCTTCTACAACTGGTGCAGCAGCAGTAATTGCCGCTCTCATAGAAGCAACTTGAGCCGCGACCTCGGCAGAGTCTGCGTTAGTCCACTGTTCTGGGATCAGACCAACTTGACGTAGCTGACGCGCACGCTTAATGATGTGCTTACGTACTGCCTTACGCTCTGACTCTTTAGATCTTCCATATGCTTGAATAGCATTCTTTAGATCCTCAACGTTGCGGATAGGATACGCGCCGTCTGGCAGAGCTTTGCCTTCTTTAGCTAGCTCGGTGCGCTCTTCTTCAGAGATTTTTGCTAATTCAGCTACTGCAGCTGCAGTTAGTGCTCTTTCGCGTATATCTGCTGCGCTAGCTGTTAGAGTCTCGAGATTATACGCTCTTAGCGCCTTCTTTGCTTCCCTGACACGGACTTTAAGGTCTGGAGCAGTGGCTGCTAGCTGACCCAGGATGTCTGCCCTGGCAACTAGAGTGCCTACTGCCTGGCTCTTCATAATTGCAAGAGCAGAGGCTCCAGCGGCAACCAGGGCCATAATTTTTCCAGAAGCTACCATTGCACGGGCAATAGGGAAGCCTGGAACGTTTACCTGACAAACTGCAACAAGCTCAAGCGCGCCGTTAATTGGACGCCAGTCGCCTGAAGGGGCAGAAGCACGTAAAGCACGAACCTGCATTTCATCTACGCCTGGACGGAGAGAACCAGCACACCAAATGCCATACTGGTCTTCGCCTACGTGAACGTCTGCAATAGCGGATGCGGTGTCGTCATAGTGCTTTGCAGCAGAAGCAGCGTCAGCATTTAGAGGTGCGTGTCCGCCTGCAAGAGTTAGCTGGCCAACTGGAACATCGGTGCCCTCAGCGGTATGGCAAACACCAGTGTGGAAGTAAGCATACTTGCTACGTGAGCGAGGAGGCTTGGTGGCACGCGGAAGCCCGATGTGGCTAACATTCCATGCAGCAATGTGGCCGTAAATTCTGCCGTCTTTGTCTACAGTTAGCGGGGTTGCCTTGTTTAGCTTAGGGTCCTCGAACCATGCAGCTGGAGGGGTCATAGGAATCTCAGACTCTAGATATCCTGACGCGATAATTGGTTCGACGTCAGCAAAAGTATCCATAGATTCTTCGTAAACGCCGTCTTCCGGGGTCATGCTGTCCTCCTGATCCCCTAAATTATTGATAATTATGGAACATTCTTGAAATGCTGGCTTAGCTACAATTGTAGCAGCCATAATGCGAGCCTTATTTACGGTGAGTTTGTCCTTGCCAAATTCTTGGCCATCATCATCTGCTAAAGCTCGTTTTGGCTTCTTATTTTCTTTAGCTTCGAATTGATCTAGGTCTACGGATACACCTCGTAAAAACCCATGGCGTACTAGCCTCTCGGCTTCACGGCCATAGGGGCCAGTATCAAAGACACCACGAGCGTTACCCATTCCGCCATCTACTCGTTCAATGTAGTCAATACGTCCAACTACAACAGAACCATCATGGCCAGAGCCGGTCTTGATTTGCCATAGAAGTGGGATTGGAAGCTCTCGTGTAGTGATTGCACCTGGCTTAAACTTACGTCCGTCGCCTGACTCCACATCTTCAGGTATAAGCATCGGAATATAGAAATTAGCTCCGCCAGCAGTAGTAGGCGCAGAAGCAATTAGAGCAACTTTTTGGCGCGCGTCGGCGGCTCTAGCAGCAAGCTGCGATTTGATTACAACTGCATCGTCAAGCAGCTCTTCGCTTTCAAATAAGTATGCAGAGGCTCTCAGTGGATTTTTCTTGCCAGGGTTTAATCGGCTACCTGTGTAAACGCCAGTAGCCTCCTTATGGCGGAGCTGGCAGTAGCCCTTTGCGCGAGGTCCCATGTACTTAGAGAGCTGACGAACACAGCGGGTCCAGTCTCCAGGAGTGCCCCAGCGGATCTTTGCGGCTCCCTTACCGCGAGTCCAATAACGACGAAGCTCTTCAGCATTACCGCGATTGCGATCCAGGCCGCCAGCAGCCAATAATGGCTCTACGACTTTTTCCCAGAAAATCGCAAAATCATACCCGGAAGCAGTTACAGCATCAGTTTCGGTCAAAACATCGTTTAGAACTGTTTTATCGTCCAGCTCAACTACAGGAGGAGGAGTAGCTGACTTCAAATCTTGAAGAATGGTGTCATTTCTGACCCACTCGCCATCTTTACGCTCGTAGAGAGCGGGAGTTGTTGTTTCCTTGGTTTCAGGTACAATAGCGACTACATCCATAACAGCAGTTTTGTCGTCAGGGGAGACTATTGCTAGATACTTAGGCTGTACGTCGGAGTTTGATGGAGTGTTCTGAGTGCTCATTACTTATCTCCTCCCTTTTCTACGGTGTAGTTTTTTTCGCTGTCAGTCTTTTCAGCTGGAGCAGGGGTTGCAGATTTTGCAGCCTTGGCATTCCGTTCGTCCTCTACAGTGCTGCTCCAGTTATCTAGTAACTGCTTCAGCCCATCATTTCCCATGAGGTTTACGTTATCTGGCAGTGTTGCCTTAGGAGGAGTCTGAGAGGGGTTGTGCTTACCTAAAATTCCATCTAGAGGAAGCCTACTTGGGGGGTTAAGCTTTTGTCTTGGAGCTACGTCTTTTACCGTGTTCTCTGGCTGTGTTTGCTTAGAATCTACAGAAATCTTCTTGCCATTGTCCAGTAAAACATTGACTTTTCCGGTCTGGAAGTCAATAGACTCAATCTTTCCAGATCCTCTTTCCTTATCTCCACCAACTACGGTTCTAGAGCCAACCTTGACAAACCTGCCCGTTGCGTCTCTAGGCTGGCTAGCCGCGATCTGGGAGCGCTCTTCTTCGGTGTAGTTGCCGTCTTTGTCGGTTGCAGAGCCGTCTGACTTCTTTGCGACTGGCATTTCGCCTGCCGCAGTGACCACGCGGTCAATCATAGTGAAATCTTCTTCAGCTAGCCCGTCGAACATTAGTGCTGTCTCTTGAGGATCGATTTCATCTAGAGTCACTGGTTGGAATGGGCGCTCTTGTAGGAAAGCAGAAATAATAATTGCAGAAGAAGGGTCAATAATTACGTGAGTCTTCTCTACAGTGTCGCCTAGCTCGTCTAGCGCCTTGTCGTAGGAATAGACATCGCCATCAACATGACCCATGTTGTCCCAGCCGGAACCGTCCCAAAGGTAGACCTGGCCATCAACCTCAACCTTGTAGAGGCGATCAATGCCTGAGTTGTCTAGGCGAATGCGTGCCATAAACTCTGGACCTAGGTATGGATCTAACTCATGCGCCATCTTAAATGCACCGATGTCGGCATCGTACGAGTCCTCATAGATGTATGTGTCTAGATGATCTTCATATCCAGGAAGGGTATATCCTCCAGCAGTCACGCTCTTTTTGTTCTCACGCTCTACAATTGCAGAAGCCCACCTCCGAGCTGCATCTCCACCCCAGAGTGCCCAAGCGATACGACCGTTGGATGGGAACTTGTCGTCTCCGGGCTTCCACCCGTCCGACCCCTTGTGGATAGAGTGACGAGGAAAATACTTCGCGATGTGGCGAATCTTCTTGATACCAATCTGGCCACCCTTAGCTAGGGTGCGAGCAGTGTTAAGTCCGACAGGGGTGCCACCACGCTTATGTTCTTTACGCCACTCAAGGGCTTTCTTAGCTTCGGACTGGACTCCGCTAGGGATGGTATACATCCTGTCGCCACCTGCAGTTAGTGCAGTATCTAGAGAAGTTAGGGACGCAGAAGCAAGTTCAAGCACATGAGTCGGGACAGGTTCATCGCTAGCAAGTGTCCAAGACTTAGAAAGAGCTAAAGAATCGTAGTCGCTAGTGTCATACACTAAGTTTAAGTTAGTGTCAATGATCACAGCCCTAACGCCATCAGAAAATAGCGCTAAAGCTCCGGCTTTACCTAAATAATTGATCATTGTTAGCTCTCGTTAGTTACAGGATTTCTTACAAAAATCGCGTTTTCTTTTACATAGTCTTCAGTTAGCGTGCCTTTTTCATACATCTCTAAAGCTTTAGACTCTCCATCTTCGTGGAAGTCGTTCTCATTGGACCAATCTAACTTGTAAAGGGTGTAGTTCTGTAGATCTACCACTCTCGAATCATTTGGTGCCACTGGAACCCACGCGCCTTCTGCAGTAAATTCAGCCAACCCGATGAGAGAATTCCCCCAGACGCCCTTAATTTCTCCAGAATCGGTATAGATGTAAATCGAAACGCCCAAATCCGCCTTGTCAGACGGCTTATCCTTGTCAGATAGGAGTTTCACCATAATTATACCTTCTTTTTTCGCTAATTATATTCTATCGGACTCGTGGAGAGCCGTCTTCATTGAAGTTGGACGCGTAGTCTAGGCCTAGGTCTTTCATAGTAGGGAGGTCTCCGATGGTGCTGTATTCACCAGAATAAAGAGTATTCAATGCCCACGCTACGGAACTTGCGTCAGTCGTCTCGCCGCTTAAGAATGGTCCTTCGGGGGTAACTGGTATGCTGCGACGCCCGTAAGATGCGTACGTATCTAAAGCATCGAACAAAAACTGTTTAATTGAATCTACTACTTCTTCAGAGTTTTCTAGCTCTAGAAATGGCTGCAATCCCACCACATTGTCCCACAAAAATTTAGCAGAGTTATCTTCAAACGTTACAACAGCTACCAGCTGAGAATCTACTTCATCAGCCTCAGGGGTTAGGTTTTCATCTTCCATTAGCTTAATCCTATCAGTGTTCCTATAACGAATGCTCTAAATTCATCATCACGTTTTCCACCGGTACCCAGGTGAGAGACAATACTCTTAGGCTCGATCGAGATAGAGAATGCAGAGTCCTTGTACCATTTTCCATCGGCTGGATTAAAGTAAGCATCTTTTCCAACAGAGTAAGTATTAATTTTGTACTTATATTTACGCTTACCATCTTTTCCTTGCACTTCAACCCTGTCTCGCACCACTAGACGGTCTCTAGCTGGGCCGCTATCGTCATATGTGTTCGGACTAGTAAACATCTGAACTCCAGTAGTCAGAACTTCGTAGTGCCTGTTGGAAGGAGAAAGAGGTGCAATACCCTCTCCATAGATTTTGCTAGTGTAGGAGCTCTGGAGGCCGTCTGTAGGAATAGTCATCTCTGCATTACCCATGCTGTATGGGGCTGGGATGAACTCTTCGCCGTTCTCATTTATTCGCTTTGCCCTATCGTAAAGCCAAGCGTGCTGTAAAGCTCCCAGCTGAGGATTAACGTGCTCGATAAAGTGGAAGAGTTCGTGTAGTGCCACGTCCGTATACTTTGAGTCACCTGCAAGCGATCGGGGATCCTCAGATAGAATTACCTCTGGTTGTCCAGATCTTCCTGAAGAACTAAAGTGTCCGCGCTGTACACCTGCAAGTATGGTAAGTCGCTTATCCCTCATCTCTAGCCAGTCTTTCAGCTGAAGTAGAGTTTTCTTAGGGATAAATCCGAATGCCTCGGTTAGTGCGGTATAGCTTTCTGATTTCTTAGAGGCTACTGGCTTATTGCTACCAGCATATACCAATCTAGATCCAAAATCTTCTATAGAAACGCTATTAAACTCTACTCCAGCCTCTTCCATAGCCTGCTTTATAGAGTCTCTTTGAGCTTTTCTAAGTTTTTCAGCAGGTGATATGAAAGTCTCTGAAGATGTGGCACTAGGGTTTTCAAGTTGTTCTTTAAGATCTAGATACTCGCCTCCTTGTTTTACGATATTTTTAAAAATATCTAGGGCAGCTCTAACTTTTTCAGGGGAAGGTGCTAGATCAGGGTTGGTGGATACACCACTTCCTCCATCGTACTTCTTACCGACAAGAAGATCTGCCATAGTGCTCTGATACACTCCAAGAATAGAGAGTCGGCTCGGGGATATGCCTTCGCCTCTTAGGATCTCCTTTACTTCGACCATAGCAGCTTTGTGCTCGTAGCCCGTTTCTCCATCATAGGAAATGGACTCTTTAATGTAGGCCCACTCACTGCCGTCTACTCCCCTTGAAGCTAATCCGCCACTTCCATAAAGCCCGCCGGTCCCTGCAATGGCCTGCTTAATGTCGCCATTCGGTAATATCCTAGCGCCCTCGCCCATTAATGCATCGGCATACCTCTGAGCAGCCGCTTTAAATTGTGACGTTGGGTCTTTAGCTTCCTCGTTGGACTCGGCCTCACTGAGCTGAGCTTTCTTTTCTTCAAAAATCTGGTCAGCACGCTGAATAATAGCTTCACCAGCGGCAACTAGATCGTTTTTAGCCTTCGTAGCATCCCCATTAGGCTTAACCGCACTGTAAGTCTTACCGCCCTGTTTAATTTCGGGAGTACGCTCTGTCAGACGGTCATAAGCGTTAACCTTAGAACCATAATCTTCTCCTGGCTTTGACACTACTTCTTTAGCTCTAGTTGTTAGTTCTTCAAGCTTTTTCTTAGAAGCAGTGCCGCTAGTGGACTTCTTAGGTCCAAACGGGGCGTCGTCAGATCCTCGAACTACCTTACCTTCAGTACCATCTGGCTTGGTGTAAGTTATGGCTGTAACCGAGATTCCGTCAGGGAATCCTTCCTTCCTAACTACACCAGTTCTTACGCTTGTAATCTTTCCAAGCTCGTTGCCATCCTTGTCGTACAAGGTTAGACCTGGCTTAAGCTCCGAGTTCTTAGTAGTTGCGGAGACAGTAGCTGACTCGGTGTCAATAACTGGTTCAGGTTCAGGGGTTGGTTCAGGTTCAACTGGCTCAGGTTCAGGTTCAGGGGTTGGTTCAGGTTCAACTGGCTCAGGTTCAGGTTCAGGGGTTGGTTCAGGGGTTGGCTCTTCGCCACCGCCATCGCCATCGCTTTCATCTTCATCTTCTTCGCCCCACTCGCGCCACTCTAGCTCTTCTGGTTCTTCGCTGCCATCATCGGTGTCATTGTAGAACTCCGAGAAGTCAGAGATAAGCTTTCCATCTCTATCGACAATAGTGTCAGTAAGAGGGTCGTAACTATATCCACGCATAGGAGCGCGCTCAATCATTAGATCACGCCTCTTGAGCCAAGGCATGTAGTCAGATAGCTCTTCAGTCACCTGATCCTCGTCTAGCACCATGTTGCTGGTGTTTAATCGAACACCATCACCATCTTTGCTGTTGGCAAAGGAGACCTCAACGTAGTCAGAATACGCGTACTTGCCTCGGTTAGGGTTGCTAACTTTAACTAGTCGGTCTACCTTGCCACGTACGATGTCTCCAACATTGTTCTTCCAGTAGACGTACTGACCAGGGGTCACCTCGTTGCCGTTACGATCAAGGTGGGTCAGGTTGGCGGTACTTGTGTTGGAGAGTCCGTTATCTAAAGCACCGCGCAGCATCTTGAGCTGTGCAGCCATTTCGGCCTTCTTTACCTTAGGGAACTTCTCCTTTAGTGCTGCCTCTATGTAGCTGTAGGCAGCTCCTCTAGCCTCTGCAGTATTAGGTAGGGAGTTTACCAAGTGAGAGAAGATTAGTGCAGCGCCTTCTCTATCATTCTTTTCGAAAGCATCGAAGAATGACGGCAACTCGCCCCGGCGGGACCACTGCCAGTTCTTGGCAGCAGTGTTAAGGGTCTGCTCGCGTCCATTCAGGATTAGCGCCGAGTGTTCCTCAATGGTGCGCAGCTTTAGGGATGTGTCAGATCCACGGCCAGAAACGATACTATCTGCAGTGGTGGCACGTAGCTTACTGATACCGCCTTCGATGCCACCAAACAAGCGAGCAGCCTTAGCAGGATTAACAGAGTTTTCTGCCTCGAACGGGTAGACCTCTAGGTCGCGGTCTAGGTAGCGGTCTAGTAGGTGCTCTACACCACGGTTCTTACCTTCGCCTACACCAACAATGGAGGCAAATGAGTTACGAGGGTTGTAGTGAACGTACTCGTTAGACTCGCCTGTCTCGGGGTCAGTGGTCTTGATGATCACCATCATTCGGTTGTCTAAAGTTTCTTGTACTCGGATCTCTAGCTCGCGGGTCTCTCCCTCTGCAGGGCCGTACTCCTCTTCACGAGTCTGTCGGTAGACAACGATAGAGCCGTCTTCTGCGACTACAGAGTCCTTGTAGTAGTCGAGAAGGCTCTGCTTGATCTCCTTAGGGGAAGCGTTCCTCTTGACCTTGGATAGAACCTCGGTAGCATCGCCCTTCTTACGCCCCACTGGCTTACCCTTATCGGCACGCTTAGGGTCGAACTCGAACTTGCGCTCTTCCTTTAGAGGCTCTGGATCGACAACTGGAGAAATTGGGTCTGGAATCTGCTCTATAAGGTCAGTTTCGACCAGCTCTTCTTGCTTAGCAGGTGGCTTCTGGTTCTTGTCTGGGTCATCTAAGAATTTCTTCAGCTCAGAGACTCTTTCTTGCCAGTACTTATATTTTTGCACTGCTTCCGATGACTTAGAAGTTCTGTCACTACCGCTATTAACGTATGTGCTGATTGACTCTCTCCAGCGCCCGCTATCAGGGTTCTGGATAATATAGCCACGGACATTAGCTACGCCATATTCTGACTGATTTATAGCGTGAAGTAGGTTATTAGAAGCTGTCTTATCCATAGCTGGAGGGGTAACTTCAATCTCGTAGGATACGCTTATACCACTATAAGACTTGGTTATTGAAACGTTATTACCATCTTCCCTAGCCCTGTTCGCTAATTCGTCAAAGCCCTTGTTTCCGGTATTTACGGTTCCAGTTTCAAATACTGGCCTGTCTTTATATTCAGACCCTACTTCACTCAGGACTCTAGCTTTTTGCTCTGGTGTGGTTTTACCTACTTCGTACTTTTTATCTATGTTATAGGTTAAACGTCCTATGTTATTGTTCTTGTCTAGGTAGAGGATGTATTCTTGTTTGCCTAGCAAAGAACGACCAATTAGTGGGACAAACTTACCATCTACCTTAATTGCCTTGTCGCCAGTTACCTGGGCGTCATCAAAATAGCCGCTATTCACTAGCTGATAGCCTTTGAACTCGCCCTCCAAAATAGAAGACTCTGCTGGCTCAGGTTCAGGGGTTGGTTCAGGGGTTGGTTCAGGGGTTGGTTCAGGGGTTGGTTCCTGAGTTTTAGCCTGAACTGGAACGTTTGTGCCCTTAGGGAACTTAGCGCCCTTCTTGTTACCCTCAGCATCGGTGTAAATGACGTCAACAGAGCCATCGGCATTGGTGCGGGTTGCAACAACCTCTCCAAGCTTGATGTCTCCCTTAAACATGGAGTCACCCTTTTGTAGCTCTTCAGCCTTCTTGGTTGCTGGAGCTGAAGGAGTAGGCTCGGGCACTACCTCTGGTTCCGGGGTAGGTTCGGGAGTTGGCTCAGGAGTTGGCTTTGGCTCTGGAACCGGCTTTGGCTCTGGGGTAGGCTCTGGCTTACGCTGACCGCGGGAATCACCCTCGAAATAGATTCTGGTTAGACGCTTTGAACGAGGGAACGAGGCCTCGTAATCGTAGCCATCTTCATCCATACCGTAGAGTATTACATTGTCTTCGTCTGCATCGACAGCAGTTATCTTTACGGCTTTGCCGGAGTCTGGGTCTGAGATGTACTCTTCGTCGTCTCCCGCGAACTGCTCAACAGATACTCTCTCAGTAGTTGCAATCGGACGGCTAAGTTCCCGTGTGAAAGCGTTGTCCTCGCCCTCTCCAGATAGATCGAGCTCTTCGTCGTCTTCCTCATCATATAGATCATCGTATCCAGAGTCATCGTCTCCGCCACGAGGAGCCTGAGGGCCAGTACTAATATCAAGTCTCTGCCAAGGATTTGGAACGGACCCCGATTCCCTGCCTAGGTCAGTGTTTGCTCTGTCTAAGCCCTCTTCGCCTTTATAGTCCATAACCCATTCAAGAGAGCCGAGGGCCATATTCTTCTTAGCCCTGGTTAGAGCTACATATATAGTCCTAAGCTCTTCCTTGCTAGGGTAGATAGTCTTATCAGGGTCATCTTTGGAAGGCTTAGGGCCTACAAAGTCTTCACCAATGATGATGTTGTCTGCTTCTAGGCCCTTCATACGGTGAGCGGTGGAGACTACAACGTCTACTTTAGCGCGCTTATCTTCGTCGACCTTTTCGGCATTGAATCCGGAAATAAATTCTAGGAGATCCTTACGCTCTTCCTGAGACATGTCCTTCTTTGCCGACCACGATCCGTCGGTGCCTTTAGTTGCCCTGATACCTTTTAGCTTCAAGATGTCGTAAAGCCTAGGAGCTTCTTTATCGTCCGACACTACCGCCCAGAAGCCTTTACCAGAAAGGGTAAGAGAGTCCCCGTCCACTCTGTAGGCCATATCTACAGGACCGTAATCTCCTTTTCCTCGAAATACGACTCCAGAACTTCCATCAGCCCCGTCAAAGTCCGAGTCCAGCTCTTCTTCATCATCTCCCTCGGAGATAACTACTAGCTTCGGAATAATGTTTTTCTTGAAGAAATCTAGAGCCTCATCGGTGTCTCTAGTCTCCGCTACTTTTTCGATCAGATCTAAAAATTTAACAGCTTTATTTTCTGGATCGTTTTCTTTTAGATCGTACAGCTCTTTAATAGACTTTATGCCTTCAAAGTCTTGGCTTTGTACTTCTTTACCAGCCTCATTTTCTGGACGCTTAGGCCTGCTGGGATTATTCCAGTTAATCAGCCAGTCCAGTGTGTAGACGTTAGCCTCTATGTCATCTTTAAATACTTGAAGAACTCCGACAGTTTTGTCTTGCTCGATAAGATTTTTAATCTCTTCCAGACCGCCCGAGTTAGATCTAACAACGATTATGGTGTCTTTGCTAGGACCCAGCTCGATGCTGTCTCTAGGAGTTATAGCCCCGTCATTGCCCTTTCCGACAATTCTGGTTCCTGCGCCCAAGAGGTTCAGCGCGGCGTTACCGGGACCTGCCATTTCCTGATTAAATCTTCTGGTTTCGCTTAGGAAGGCAACTACTTCAGCATCGTTCGCTGCTTTTTCCATAGCGTTAATGGCACCACGCCATTCATAGATGGCCTGGTTAGGGTCACCAACGTGAACTACTTGAAGGCCGTCTTTCTGCTTAGCAATGACCTTTGCCACAGCAGCGTTCGTGTCCTGAGCCTCGTCAAAAAATACAACGTCAACTTTTTCGCCATTGTGCACCAGCTCAGATAGATCTGGCTCGCTTAGTGCCCACATTTTTAGGTAGTGGTTGTGGCCAATTTTTAGTCTCTGGTTAGGAGCGTAACTTTTTACCTTCTTAACCTTGCCATCTTTGCCTTTTACTTCTTTCTCTTCCCCTAGAAGTAAACCATCGGTTCGATTTAGGTCATTCCAGTATTCCTGGGCGTACTTAAGCCAGCGTGGATCGATGGCAGCATCCTCTATGCTCCCTGATGCATCCGCCGGCATGTAGTTTTTTAGGACCCCTCTAACATGCTTTTCGCTAATTTTGTCGTCACCGCTGTTGCAGAATCTATCAACTATATGTCTAGTAATTGCTGCTACTTTAGTGGTGCTAGCGTTATCTCCAAACAGGGGAATTTCGTCAAAAGTAAAGAATTCTCCGGTAGCTTTATCGCCTTTAATGAAGGCCGCGCCCTGACCTTTAATTGCGGTCGCCTGAGCACCGGTAAAGCTTCTACGAGCTAGAGCATGGGTTGTCAATGCCAAAGTATTGTCTGGCATCCTACGCTGAGCTTCTTGGGCATTCTTATTGTTGAACTGTAGAGATAGAACTCTACTCTTAGGCGATAAGCGCTTCAGTGCTCTAGCTGCTGCAACAAGAGTTGTAGTTTTTCCTGCGCCTGCTAGAGCATTAACTACTGTCTTTTTACGACCCTTAACTACTGCGTTAAGAACGTAAGTCTGCTCCTCGCTTGGGGTGAATCCTCCGAAGTCTTCGATATATTCTTCCGGAGTTCCTAGCTTTTTAATTTCAGGATTGAATCCTTCAGGAGCTACGGCTGCAGGCTCTTTCGCCTGCTCTTCTGCAATCTCGTCAGCTTCAGCCTCAGTGGAATCTCTAAGGTCTTCTAAGTCGTTATCAGTTTCTCCTACAGGAAGCTCTTCAGGTTCCGTTACTGCCTCGGGCTGGGTTGGCTCTGGCGTAGGCTCTGGCGTAGGCTCTGGCGTAGGCTCTGGCGTAGGCTCTGGCGTAGGCTCTGGCGTAGGCTCTGGCGTAGGCTCTTCTTCTGGCGCAGGGGTTGGAGCCTTTTCAGGCTCATCGTCAAAGCTAATTTCGTCGAAGCTGATGTCGTCAAAGTTGATGTCTTCGAAGTCGACGCCGGCAAATGGGTCCTCTTCTCCAGACTGCGGGGCAGAAGGCTTGGATGCTCTAGGAGAAGACGTTTTGCCCTTTTCAGCAGCTTTAGGCTCTGGTTTAGTCTCTTTCGGAGCTCCAACAGAAGTTGGTGCCTCATCCGCCCAGGCGGGAACTCTTTCCCCATTTTCGCCTAACTTAGAGCCAGCTCCAGTGTCAGATAACCAGCCTCCCCTAAGAAGCTCGGATACTTGACGATTCTCTAGCGGCTTACCCTTAGCCTCGCCGTTCTTACCGCGAATATGCCACTTGCCGTCTTTTTTGATGAGTTGGCGGGACACAGGGCCATTAGCTCCCCTGTAGTCTTCTGGGCTTGGGTAAAACTGAGCGCGCTCATACTGATCGAGAACCGTACCATCTGGCAGAGCGATAAATTTTTCGCGGTTTTTGACTCCGTAAGCAGTTGGAGCTTCAGCTCTTTTTGACTTAGGGGCCGAGCTCTCTCTGTATGGGCGATAGCCTTCCTTAGCTTGCCTAATTGATTCCTCGAGAGGCATTCCGACAACATCTTCGAGGGCTTCTTTCTGCTGCTCAGGGGTCAAATCCTCAAAACGCTTATCACCCCATTTGCCCCTTTCGGCCCTTTTAACAATTTCTGAAACTTCTTTGCCCTCGAGGGCCTGCTCAGCGAGAGCAGGTGCAAGACGAGCAACTGGCTCGGCTTCACGCTCTTTGCGGAACTCGGCGTCTTCTTCGTCAGTAAGACCCTTGTTTGCCATCTCGATGTCCAGCTCGCTGGCAGGGCTAGGGTTCATGTCCTCTAGCTTCTGAGGCTGGCTTGCGATGGTGTCTGGTAGATCTGACTTTAGATCTGGGTCGATACCCTTGGAGATTAGGTAGTCGCGGTCTAGCTTTACCTTAGCCTCTAGTTCACCGTTTTTAGAATCTACCTCGAGTACGGTGTTCTTAGGGATGTTGTAGCCTTCGTAACCGGAGTCAACCAGCATACGAATATTGTTCTTTTGACCTTCAGCTGTGGCGGTACCGCCAATAGCCTTACCCTTGACCTTAGCTACACTGCCATCAGGAAGCTGAAGCTCAGCAATTACGGATGCTCCGGTAGGAACCCAGCGGCCTCTTTTATCACGAGGCTGTTTGCGTGCATTGATGGAACGCTCTAGGCTGGTATAAGCCGCCACTAAAGGATTTACGGAAAAGTCCTGATTGTTTAGCATCCAAATCCTCGAGAATCTTTTATGGAAATTTTACCCTAGTAAAGGTCTAATTAATTTTATCGGGTTTTTTCGGGGGTTAGTTTAAGTACTTAAGATCATTAATTAGATCTACAGCTTTACCAAACTCTAGCCACCGCGCCCTCTGGCGATTAGTTGGAAGTTCTACATAGCCTCTAGACAAAAAATCTTGAGCATCTTCGGTCCAACTTTTGCTCTCTTTTAGTGCTTCAAAAATTTCTTTAGCAGTTGCACCATTCTCCAGCTCGTAGAGCGCAGTATCTGTGTCCTGATATTTGCTCAGCACACTAGACAGCTCTCGTCTAATACTTGTTGGAGTCTCAGGGTCCCGCATAGCCTGAAGTGACTCGTAAAAATCTTTAAAATCTAATAGCTTTGCCTTCTCAAAGGTATCCTCTATAGAGTTGAAGTTGTCCAAAAGATTTTTATTTGCAACAAATGTTGGGTCATTCTCTAACATTCGTACTATCTCTTCTTTTGCTACGCCCAAGAGAGCAGCCCTGGCAATTGTGTTAGAGGCCTTGTATAGAGGTTTACCAGTGTTAATCGAGACTTGATTGCCTAAGTTATATACAAACTCGTACCTAGAATCTAAAAAGTCATTACTCTCCACGAGAAGCCTCCAACTCTAGTGCAGTTACTGTGTTGATGAAAGATGTAGGCAGTAGTCCCTGCTTTTTTAAGACAGAAAATCGCGCCCAGGCGTGACTATTTTCTGTGGCAGAAGCATTAGGACTAACGCATGCAACTATTGTAGTCCTATTCGGACCATCAAGAAGTGGATCTGCCGCGACCCAGTCGATCTTTTCTTCGATGGAGCAGTTTGTAATTGGGTGACCAGAAGGCAATAAGTCGGAGCAAGAGGCTACAAATGAATTGCTGGTTTTGTGTACAGTCTTTGTGGCAGTCTCTGCAAATTGCCTAACTAGGTCTAGTAGTTGATCTGTTGTTTCGGCAAACATCTCGGCGCGGTAAGCAGCACTAACAATTGCATCGTAGCTAAGCTGACGACTTTCTGGCTGACCTTCATTGGCGTCAGCAAGAATATCTAATAGGTGGGATCTAGAAAAGGTCATTTAGTAGCTCCTCGCTCGGAAGTAGGTCGGAGTCTCGGCTCTCGTACAAGTTTACAGCTAAATCTTTAGCTCGATCAAAAGCAGATTCTTCATCTCTAATGCCTCGAAGCCAAGCTGCCCGAATTGCCGGGATTGCGTCATAACCTAAAGTGCTAGATTCGGCTAACGAAAATATGGCATGCTCTGGAGAGGAGAAGTTAGTCTCGAGCAGCGGGACCATAGCTAATTGCTCATCCAAATATGAATCAAAAGCAGCTGCTGTCAATGCCGCAGCATCTTTTTTACTGGACTTTGGGTGGCTAGCTGGCAATAAGTCGTTGTCTGTAGTGTATGCAGAATTTTTTGGAGAACCTGTCTTTAGCAGATGAAGGTACGCATTAACCCTGGCCATAGCCCATGAGTTTCGGTTTTGGTCTGGCCGGTGAGACGTAGAGAATGCACCAGCACCACGGCGGTAGACGGCCTTGAGAGTCTTTAAGGAAGTCTTGCGACCATCAGGAGCTTTCTCATTGTGCTTCTTGACTTTATCAGAGAGGGAATCTTCAACCTTCTTAGAAAAGTTTACTCCCTTACCTGTTGCCGCAGAGCCCTTCTTATTTTTCTTCGAGCCGAAGATACGATCTTTCTTAGGAGCTGGCTTTGATCCTGCGGTTGCAGTTACTCCTTCAGTCTCTTCGGTAACTGGGCCACCTGCTGCCCAGGCATTACAGGTGCGCTCAGAAGCGCACTTAAAGTCAAGAGCGCTGCAGTAGCCAAGCTCACCAGCAGCAATAGTTCCTTCTGCTTCTTGGTCAAGGCCGATTCCGGTCTCAAGGCAGTCTAGAACCTTAGGGGTGCGAATAAAGAAGATGCAGTTGCCGCAAACAGCGGACTTAGCTTCTTCGATATCTGTGTTCCAACGGTCAGCCTTTTCCTGCCAGAACTCTTCGTTTGGCTCTGCAGGGTTTAGCGGACCGTAGCCAACGTTGTCAATAGCGTTCTGTCGGTTCTCTAGGTTTAGCTGAAGGTCCTGAGTTGCAGGAGGGCACTCGCCACCATAGCCGCCAACATCCGCTGTAACAGCGCCGTCTGGGAGAACTGCAAAACGGCACAGGCCGCCTTCTTCAGTCTGTGCCTGAATGATTTTGCAGCCATTAGGGGCTTCCCAAAAAATACAGTTTCCGCACTTAACACCGATAGCAGCAGTTTCCGCGTTTTCTTCAGCCGATATGTATCCAGCCCAAACGCCAGTATTGTCGTCGTTAAACTTGCCATACTTGTCTACAATGTCCAACAAAGCATCAGCAAGGTCCTGCTCCTCGGGGACAAGCATGCCAGCAGCCTTTAGGGCTTCACGAACATCTTCTTCCTTTAGGACTTCTGCGGGAGCAGCAAATCCCCCGGAAGCTTTAAGAACATTATTAATGTAGTCAGCCATGATTAGCGAACTCCTAGGTATGCCTTTGTTTGCCAAATCCACTTAGAGTAAGTATCAATGCGTGTAGCCAGGAAGTCCATTAAACCCTGAAGGTCATGCTGGCTAGCAATGTGAAATGCTCCTAGGTGGCAGTCATATAGTTTCTCTAGAACACGAAGAGTGGACTGAAGCATGAAGTGAGTCGAAGATCCGTCTTGACGCTCTTCGTTGATTGTAGACATTTCTACAAAATCACTCAGTAGGTATGGAGCAGGGTAGCCAACCTTTAGGATGTTTTCAGCCAGCGGATCAACCGAGGAGTCTACGTCCTCGTAAAGAGTTCCGAAGAACTCGTGGTACTCGCCAAAATCTGGACCGAGTACGTTCCAGTGATATCCCTGCAAAATAAATTTAGCAGCGACAACATCAGAAAGAACTCCTGCGAGCTTCTGTGCAATGTCGAGTTTTGGCATGTCCATATTAAACCTCTGGTTCGGCTAGTGGTGGTACTTCCTGAGTAGGGGCTACTGGCTCTGCTAGAGCTGGTGGTGGAGTGGTCTCAGTAACCTCGCCGCCAGGCGCTGGGACGCCAGTAGCTTCCTGTAGAATTTGGTCAATCTCTGGAGGAATTGGAGCCCCAGTGGTCTCTTGAGCTGCATTACGAGCGGCCGTCATAACTTCTGGGGCAATTGCAGTTAGAAGGGCCTCAGTAAGCTCAGGAGTAACCATGCCCTTGCTGACTACAAGACGTAGTGCTAGCTCCTCTGGACTTGGAGCATCTGCCTCGGAGAATCCGTGCGCTCTGCGCCAAGTATCGTAGGACACTGCCATCTTCTCGAAACCTGAGTCTGCGTCTGCAGCACGGTCATTGCGAGTAGCAACAAGGCTTGGGTCGTACCAGATGCAAACGTTCTTTACTTCCTCAGGGGAGTAGCCGTTGGCAACTAGGTATGGACGCAAATACATAATTGTCAGCGCGTCAACGATAAGTAGCATCAGAGGCTCGATGTGCGCCTTGTAGAGGGCTTCATCGATTTGTAGTGCGTTGGAGTACTTAACGTTAGCAAGTCCCGTCACAACGTCTTTGGGGACGTCTAGACCCTGCATGATGCGCTCTAGCACGCGGTCTGAACGCTGAGCAAGCGCTGGGTCAAAGGAACGCTCAAACTTGAACTGCTTGATCTTGTCGCCAAGCTCTGCAGGACCACGAATGATCAAAGGAACAACGGCGCTCGCAGAGTCCTCGTCCTTAATCGGAGTGGTCATCGCATCGATTAGCTGGTCTTCGAAGTCGTCAGCAGCTTCCTCTGGGTTGTACTGCTCGTTGTAGTTTCCGTCTTCGTCGTACGGGTAGTCAGGGTCAGGAGTAGCAGCAACCGAAAGACCGTCTGGAAGATAAAGTGCGCCAGCATTAAGGCGAGAAC
>JACCDV010806842.1_pt1 | contig 18195 bp, 12 predicted proteins | sample 7446131 | NCBI WGS metagenome assembly JACCDV01 (sample SAMN15323448, study PRJNA562643) | freshwater metagenome | isolation source: river surface water | place: USA:Blue River Watershed | collected 2017-08-17 | reverse complement strand
CTTTTTGACGATAAGGATTGATGATGGGGAGATGATAGAATGCTGAATGATCCATCATGTTATCTATTCCTTCTCTAGGATTTAAACTATGTATCTTTTCCATATTTAAAGGCTTTGCTCGGATCTTCAGCTTGATCTTTTCTAGCTAGTCTTATAGTTGCAATGATTTACTCGCATGGATTACGTCCTTTTTGAAGTAATCTAACTTCTTTAGCATGTGCTGCTGAAAAATCAATATTTGGTTTATCCTTTGCTCTTAGTATTTTGCTTCCTCTTCAACCCCTTCATTCTCTTCTCTTCTAGACTTCAAAGGTTGCTTAGGTGATTGATTCTTTTAAGCTTTGGGAGTCTACTTTTGCTATTTTTCTTAAGGGTTGGATATGATTGGATCAAGAGAGCTTTTATTGTGATAGCCGCCTCTTCTCATTATGTTATTCTCATATAGTGTGCGTTTTAAGTTATCCTTGGGAGAAAATTAGTCAGCAAATTTCTTCTAGGCAGACAGGTAATTATTTTATTTGACCTATACACCTCGACTGTCGGAAAGGTTTGCTGATTTATTCAAGCGTTTCCTATCTCCCTTAATAGTTCTCATCATGAAGTAACTCGGCTCCTCCTTTTTTAGGGCCTTCTTTTGTGCTTCAATCTTTATATTCTCATAAAATTGTCTTTCCAGCTTTTAGTCTTATGCGTCTGCCTTGGCTTTCTCCTGTTGCTTTCTTCTCTTGTTTTCTTCGGCTTGCAATAGCAATTACTCCCGGTATCTTTGAAGCTTTTGCTGTTTGGCTGCCTATTCATTGGGGTCACCCCCATACAATCTTGTTTTAAAATTACGCCCAAATGAATTATTATCTGCCAAATTCAAGTTCTAAGTCAAGTTTGGTCCTTCCCCTCCTCTCTCTGTTCCCCGAGGACGTCCAGGAGAATCGGGTTGAGATACTTCATGGAAGTTATAGGGCTGCATACTGCTAGAATGTTGGGGATTGAGACTGTATGTATATGGATTTTGGATCATATTGATTGGTAAACGAGAAGGACTGCCTGAGTAGGCATTCATTTCGAGCAATAATTATTAATAACAATTGAAACCAAAATTTAGGTCTTTTGAGCTATACAAAATATGACTAGGTAATATTTAATGTATGAGAAATTTATGTTTGTGGAGAGTATTGAGATGGATAAAGTTGCTGATTAATCCTTTTATAATAGATTAATGGAATATTAAATTTAGGAGATTATTTGCCCCATATGCATGATGATCTTCAAGAGGCCTCTCACCATCGCCTGCGGACACACGTTTTGCTACTACTGCCTCAATAACGCTCTTAGAGAACATAAGAGCTGTCCCATCTGCCGCCATGAGGTCACCAAGTAATAATACAACGAGTTAGTAATTCCAACAAAATCAAAGTAGATTAACGAATCCAACAAATTGCGGATAGTTATCGGCGTCAGATGAGCAAGACCGATTCGCAAGTAAATAAATAGAAAATATATACGTAGTGCAAGGCTGAAAGATTATTATTAGTCGATATCACCACATAAGATCTCTTGCTTCCCTTCAATAGAATCACTGCTGTCTTTGAACTGCAAAGTAACACACTCATTGATCGCATGGAACGATTTGTCGCAAGGCAGGAACTCCCCTTCAATAGTTATCAACTATCTATTTAGAATACTCTATTGTCTGCAAACTGGTTCATATCGAAGAAGTGCGGAAGAACCTATTCAAGGGAGTACTGTAAGGCTACGCCTTTTGCACAATTGAGACATAGGAAGTAGAGTCATAGATGTCTTTAGAGTTAGACGACGAGGAATTCTTTTATCGTACCTGTAAATGCAAATAAATAAGTTAAACATCATAGATAAGCCCAAGTGAATTCAACTGCTTCTTTTAATACTTCAATAAGATCGACGACAACTTCAAAAACAAGCTCATATTTACACGCATTGACCCCTCCATCTTCATGCAGAGAAACGATTCAGTCGCTATATTTTACTGCATTTTGGGAATAATTAACTTATCTAATGATTCGAAGTACAAGATAGCAACTTTATTTGAGGATTAGAAGAGGGTAAACTTCATCAAAGAATACTTAGAGTCCAATAAAGTGAAGATTAAGTCCAAGCCTTCTTCCTTGGTGCATATTCCTGCTGAGCGAGGAGTCAATAGGATGTTTTTACTCCTCGTTCTCATCCTCCTCCTCTTCCTATACTTAAAAGCCTAGGAACTATGATTTACATACACTTATGCCCCATAGTACTTACTCTAATTTTACCTATTCCATTTTATGACGAAAATCATTATTTTATCGACCATGTGCTCGATTATTTATAATGTCGACAGGTATTATTTCAATATAATTATTGTCGACATATGTCTGAACCCGTCAAGTATCTCAAAATAGTGGGCGACATTCTCAGTATTTGCCAAAAGGAGCTTCTCAGGCTTTTTAAGAAATGTATTGCTGAATGAATATAGACCCCTTGGAGCAGCATGTTGAGTTCAAGAAAATGTTTACACTCACATATACTCAGATGAAAGAAACTTAGCTCGCTAAATCCATAGAGGACGGTGTTTCTCCCATCTGCGAAAGCATGTTCAATTACCTAGAGCAGCCCTTCAGAGCCAACAAGACCAGTCTCGACCATCGCAAAAACCTAAGAAGCCAGGCAGGCAATAGGATTTTCAGAATGACTGGCGGCTTCAAAAAGGAAAACTACGAAAACTAAGAACCCATATAGTAGGAACAATAGATGAATGAACTCATCCACGCTTACAAGATCGAGGACGAAATAATGCCTAAGATGCGGATGAAGTGGAAGAGTGCATACTAACCCTAACGCAATGTCGCCAACAAGTAAACTTCCATTATCGGCAATAACAACATAGATCTTCTCTCATACACCATCCCTTAAATATAAAACTCGATCCGAAGGTTAAGCATGCAGCGGTCTCCCAAGTCAGTCAAGGAGCGGGAGCTGGACGTGTATCGAACTCTGTAGTCAAGGAGTATGAAGAAGAAGTATATACCAAGGTTATTTTGATTGCCTATCTTTAGAACTGGTTAATTAATGGATTGTTGATATATTAATATTAATCAATAGCATCCGTATCTAGCCTGTCGCCCTTCATGATGCCAGGCCTCGAACGATGCTTAGACCGTCCTGCATTCCTTGCAAGCTACACTCTTTCATAGTTTGTAGCATCAAGCAAGTACAATGCTACAACCTTTATCTTAGAAATAAACCATTCAGCTCAGCTACAAACTAAACATTAAATAAGCTAAAAGCTTTAATCAACTCACCCAGTGCTTAAGTATTTATATATTGATATCTTCATTTAATAAAAACCTGAATATTAAAGGGTTTTGATCTTAATCTTAAGGGATTGATTGTTTGATTGATATATGGATTTCCGTATGGTGTTAAATAATTTTATGTTGAGTTATAATTGATAAAATCAGATGGCATTCGGACTACAATTCATGCATCTCGTTAGACTCTCCATTCTCCCCATCGTGTTCTACAAGATCAGGCAAGTGCAGAAGTCAGCTCCTAAGGAACACGAGGAGGGGCAAGGGGAAGGACATGGCGCCCACTGATACATACATCAACAACAAATTCATATCATCACTCCATAACACATTCACCATAATAAATAACCTAAAAATATTCAATCATTCTCGTCCACTCTCCATCAAAGAAATCGAGCCTCTTCCCTTCAGCGATTACAAGCGTTTCTTTATTACCTAAGCGTCCTTGTCCTTCAGGTCCTGCTGGAGGTTGTCCAGTTAGAATTTTTTGTGGTCTCCGATGGCCCCCAAGGATCTATCCAGATAGTTGTTTTGAGAATATGTGCCCACCACTGCTTTCTACATAAGATAACACCTACGCTGAGCTGGTTCATATTGATTCGATACTCCTACTCGCTCATGTGGTTCTATTTTTGACGCTTTAGTCTTTGCTACTAAGCCTGCCTTTGAAGCTACCGTTTATAGGCTTCTTTGTCAAAGGTCTGCTCTTTGGGTCGAAACATGTTGGAGATGAATTAGTAGCTGAGCTCTTCAGGATTGACCTTGCTTTCGATGGTTCTTTTCTGAGAGAGCTATCTGACCTGTAGGTCCAGCATCTGCTTGACTTTTGATTTATCCTGCATTTTCTTGGCCTCCTACAGCCTAGCACGTTAGTTTTGTGCCCGTAGGTTGCGCTATAGGACTTCCTCCACCATCCTTTGCTCCAGCTCCTTCTCTTTGTTCAGCCTCTCCTGCTCTAGCTGGCTGTAGTACTCATAAATGCGAGCATTTTGAGAGTACAGCTTTTTCTCTGCAGGTTTGAAGTAGTTCTACTGTATTTGCTTATGCATTTCCTAGGCATGCAAGTTTTTCTCCCGGTTCTTCTTCATCTCCTATGTCTTCTCCTTGAGCTGCAAGTCAAGCGTATCTAGCATTTCCTTTTTGAACTGCAAACTCTTCTACTTATGCTATCTCTCGGACTGCATGCCGATGTCCAGATGGTAGCCAGTGTCGAAGTCATTGACTCTTGAAGGCCTACTCCCTTCTATTTTTTGGATGTTGTGCTCCTCAATCATTCTTCTCTTCATATAGCGTTCGAATTTCTCTTGCTCCTCCCTTCTCTTCATGGCATCAGCCTTCTCTGATAATCTTTGATAGTAAAGCTTGTCCTGCTACTTCTCCTGGAACTACATGTTGCTTCGATTATTCAATTGGTTATCCAACTCACGTCTGCATAAGTAATAAAGTACCTAAACGATTCCTTCTTCATCCTATCAATCTCCCTCTACTTCGATTTCATTCTTTAGAACTCCAATGCTTTGTATTTGTTTATAATCGCCCACTCCTCTTTCTGCGGTGACTGCTCAATTGTCAGATAAGAATCATTTTTGGATTCTTATGTCCCGTTCCTCATCATTAAAATTATTATCTTTCAATATCGAATCCACCCAATAACTTAACTGAACCAGCAAATCTAATAGCTTAAGTACAATATCAAACACCAAACAAACAACAGACAAACCTATAACTGCAAATAAATTTAATACATTGGCTTTAATTATAATTGATAGCAGACTAATAAATTGGGCCTTAGGCAAGATGAGGCTTCATTAAAACCGAACTGACCCAGCTTTTTGTGGGCTGGAAATTTCAGTCAACTAACTCGATAATTTAACTAAATTCTACTCGCTTGTTGTGGCCTCTGCAGTTTTTTCATCTTCAGCTTTTTCTTTCCTTCCCAAAGTTCCTTGAAATTGCCTACAGACCTATCCAATCATGCTTTGATAAACCGACCGCCTCAGAAAATTGTTATGATCTGGTCCTTCAGTGTGTTACTTGTAATCCTCGTAGTGGCCACGACAAACTCCGCAATATTTATGCTTGCTCCTCGGCTTTGGAACCAACTATATCTCATGGGTCTTACAATCTCTTAAATTTCCAGCAAGGACTCGGCAACTCTCTTGCGGTGATCGGCCTCCAAGCTTTCCTAGTCTTCAGGGGCAACGGAAGGAATAGTAAACGAATACGTGTAGTTCTTCCTATCGTTGTTAAAGGTAGGCGTGATTGATGTCTGACTTCTATTTTTTCTGAGTGTGGGGAGACTTACGTCTTATTGTAAGGTCTGAAAAGTGCAATGACTTCCTCTCGGAAATAGAGATCCTCCCTACCTGTCAGAATGAAGTAATGCTTGGCGTTTTTGTGAATTTTTTTTGACTTATTGGACATGGTTATTTTGCAATATAATAGTGAAGCAATAATTGCGTCCTATCGTTTTTAAAACTAATCCCCAATTCAAACCTGATATAATTGGTATCATTAACCTATCATTGATAGCCAAATTGTGGACATCGTCTTTACTTGGAATACTCGTGCATTTCTCTGATCAGACCACATCCATTTTAGTTAAAAAGGCAAATGTTTCCCTAATCCACTTCATTATTGAATGCAGTGGCTTAGTAAATATTTTTGACTTATTTCTATATGAATTCAAGTTATCATCAATTTAGCTAAATATTTTTATTAAACTCAGCAGAGCGATGCTGGGTGTTTGGATTACAGGTAGATTTTTGCGAGTAAGTTGAGAAGAGTTCTTATTGTGATAAAATCTTGTTTATAGTCAATTTCAATAAATTTGTTGCTGGTACAGGGAATGAACGACCATGAGAACTAGAAGATGATCAGGCATTTCATGAGTCAGGTCAAGCTGGAAGATTTGATCAACGTCGGATTTATGAAGCCTGTTGAACTAGCCTTAAAGACCCATCACACCGACAAAACCGTCCCGCCCGACTCCCTCCCTCAGGGAATGCTGGTGGCAGTCAAGTAGAAAAGCATCAGCGATAATAAGTACACCCTCTCTCCTCTCTGCTAGGTTAACCGAGAGCTCCCCCTCTAGGAGTTGCGGAAACAACATCAAGACAATTATGTTTCTCTGCTGAAGAAGCCGGAAGGATTAGAGCTGGCAATTTGTGTGTGCATGTACAGTTAGGACAAAAAGATGTTAAAGCGAACCCTTATGGGGATAGCTGATAACATTGATCTCATTATCGACTCAGGAGTCAGTCCAGACGACATCTTTGTCTGCATTGTCATCGATGGTATTCAGAAAGTGGATTAATCACTCTTTGACTATTTCTAAGAGTTTTAAAGGGAAAGCTAAATATTCTTGGAGGAAGATGATGAGCTAACAATGAAGCAGAAGTACACGGACAGCCAAGTGAAGACGGAAGTTGATGATGAAAAGTAGCCTCTAAATTACAGCAAGTTTTTATTCCCTCCTGATTAGTTCACAGACCGCTACTAGAGGAAATTTACAAACGTGAGAGAAAAGTACGACGAAGTGACAAGCATTAGATCCCAGATCCAAAGCATCAAAAAGGAAAGGAACAACTCCAATCAAAATCTCAAAATGATCATCAATAAGATCATTGATCAGCAGAAGGCAGCCATCCAGACCATGTCTGAGGAGGGAGAATTCGAGCCATAGGAAATGCAGATTACGGAGGAGTCCATCATGAAGGAGCTGGGAAGCAGTGAAGAAGAATGCAACCAATATATTAGCTCTAGAGATGCTTTGGCCTATGTCTCAGCCTATCGACTACCGACTAGAAGTCTTTCGACAAGCATCGCTGACAAGGAGGCAGAGGAGAAAGGAACTAGGAACAGTGATTCAACTGAAGACGATCTCTAAAGCAGGGAGGGCTTAATGGATAAGAGATCATCAGTCAATTCCACCCCTGATAATGAGTCAAGCAGCAGTGATAAGGGTAGGCGCAACAAGAAGTACGTAAATCTTTTCTTTTGCATCAAGTATAAGAACAGTGGTAAACTCTCATCCCACAACTGGTTCTTTAATGGGTTTTGCAATGAACTGAAACCTAAATACGCCATCCTCTTGGACGTGGGGTTGAGGCCCTATCCTGAGGCAGTATTCAAAATGTACAAGTACATGAAAAGGCATAAAGAAGTAGGCGGAGTATGCGGATACATGAGTTTGAAAGCAGAAAAGGTTGAGGATGAATAAATGCACAAGGATGAGGATTTGGATTGTCTTAGCAGTATTATAGTGAATGTGTTCGATATACAGAAAGCCCAACAAATCGAATATCATTTTGCCCATCTGATCGATAAGCCCTTCTAATCGATCTTCAAGTTTATTCATGTGCTGCCTGGAGCCTTCTCAGGATACAGCATGGATGCTCTTCGTCCTCGGGACAATAAAGATGGGCTGCTGCGGTAATACTTCAAGTCAATAGATGAGAAGCTAGCATCGAACAAGGTCGTTCAAAGCAACTTTACATCTTCTGACATCCTCATGCGCATATTTTTGCCTAAGTTCATTTGGAAGATATTTAAACCTGTCAACCCTGACTCTGAGGAACAAGTACTTTACAACGAAAACATTTATTTGGCAGAGGATAGAATTCTATGTATGGGTATTCACAAGAACTAGTTTGACATCCTCTTTATGCCTGATGCCTATGCCGAAGTCGACCCTATCAAAACAGTTAATGGACTCATGGGTCAAAGAAAGCGTTGGATCAATGGATCAATGTTTGCCTTTGAGAAGGTTCAGAAGGAAATGGCTCAAACTACAAGTCCGAAGATGGCCGTTGCTGACTTTTTCCTCAAACTTCAAATCCTTTACCTGAACTTTTCCAATTTCTTGGTGTACTTTGCTCCAGCACTTATGTTGTTTACTTTCCATTTGACTATGCAGACGATAAAAGAAGACTACTTGGCTGAGGTATTCGCGATTAGCAATCCTAACGGGATAGGAAGTATAATATACGGGACGTTTGTGAATATAATGGACTTTATCTATGTCTTGATGATTCTGGCCATCATATTCTTTAGCATACACCTCACGCACTCCAACAAAAAGTTCATCTACTTCATATATCTGTTTTCCACGATCTTCGGCATCTTCTCCATACTCACCTTTGTCATCTTCTTCGTGGACGTTGTCAAAGGATTTGCGGGCCTCAACAATAGTAACTCTTATGTTATTTAGGCTTGAAGAAACAGTATGCTGCTAAGTTAAATGCTGCGCTTCCTGGGATAGGGGCGTTGATAGATTTGCTGAGCTATTTCATTATTTCCTCCATGGCGCTCTATATCTTCCCCATCGTCTTGTATGGCCTCTTCTTCCTGAGGATCAAGTATATGTGGTAGATCCTAAGCGGGACCTTCTCCTTCCTGTTCTACTCCCCCTCCTACCTCAACCTGCTCAACATCTACGCCATGTGCAGGACTGATGATATTTCCTGGGGTACGAAGGGGTTGGATGCAAGCGTGGGAGGGAAGAACCAGAAGCTGAAGGAGACTTGGAAGATAGTAAAGATGATCGATGTGGCCAAATTTGCATTTTGGAACATTATAATTGGAGCAGCCTTAATTCTCTTTGATAGCTTCCTTATCATAAAGTTCTTCATCACTCTGGGTCTGCTCGTCCTATTCACTCTCATACTCGCAGTCAAGATGGTGATCGGGTTGGCCTATCTGATCAAGTACAAGTGCATCATATCCAAAAAGGAAGAAAAAGCAACTCTTGTGGAAGGCGAAGCCATTATCGAGGAACAATAAATGAAGATGCATATCTATGGCGTAATTGACTCAGTTTAGTAAAGCATAAGAAATCAAATCAAAATGTCATTCGAAATGGCAGCCTTTGATTACGAAATGGCTGAAAACTAAATTGAACTGCCTGTGCAAATAAACAACCACCAATCCATAGTTAATGAAAAATATGTTGGGAACAATAGTATTGCCAATTTCAACAACAGAGTGAGTAAGGCAAATGTGGCCTTTGCCTTTGGAGAGAACAGGCTTAAAAACATAAGGAAATAAAACTAAGCACGGAAGTCTTTCTACCCTGATATGAATGCAAGGAAAAGTAGGGCTGTAAACAAGCTAATTGCCAAGGACGAGACGGCCAACATTGAGATGCACCTGCTTCAAAGAAGAGTGGAGCAAAAGGCAAAGTAGCAGGGAGAAGCAGTGAACAGGCAGGACATGTCTCGCAGATACGATAAAATTCGATAGACTTTCCTGACCAGGATTCAGTCGAAGCGGTTCCAATGATGATGCATATGTATGCATATAACAAAACATATATCATAGTATGATGTATCAATTGAATTCCAGAGTGTTGATGGAGCACCTCTTCTTGAGGAGTTGGTAAGAGGGTAGGTCTAGGTGGGACTTATTGGTGGCTAGAAACTATTCGATTTACTTTTCCCTCTCGATGCGCTTGTAGTTGCGCTCATCGTAGCACATCTTCATGATCTTCGTGTGCGAACAGATCATTATCATGGAGTGCCCCAGCTGCAGCAACTGCCTGTTAGAACTATCCTTTTGGATCATCTGATCAATCATCTGGTATACTGATGTAAAATAGCTGTAGATCTTATCGTAGTTTAGGATTAAGGATTCCTCCACCTTGAGCTTTGATAAATCTAAGTTCAAATCTTTCGAGTATTTTTTAATATACTACGAAGTGACCTCCTAAAGCTTCCTCTATCGTGCTTCACTATTGTCCCCCTCGCATCTCACCTTCTTCTACGTTATTTCTCTCATTAAGGTCTTCAATATTGCAGAAAGCCATTTTTTGAAGATACTGGTTTGATTTTAATCCCCAAAGCTAATTTCCTTCATGAGGGTGAGATGCTTGAATAGCATGCGGCAGTAGTGGAGAATGTTGACACATTACTTGAAGTTGATGATGGAGGAAAGGATTATATCGCCCCTAAACGATGAGTTCTATTTCTCACTTGTTATCAACTTCGAGTAAGAGTTAGGTAACTTACCGCTCAAATTGTATTTGCTGTGGCTTTATCTCCTCCCTCCCTCCTCAATAGGCCTCAATAAGATATTTGCTGATCGCTCCTGCCTCACTGATGGAGGCGGCTCTTTCAAGCTTGGCCTAACGCCTAATTCTGAAAATTATCTTTCTGTCCTCTTTGGCTGAGTAATTTCATTTTAAGTTTTGATGCGGTACTTTATTCTTTCTGAAGGATGATCGCCTTTAAATGTTATTTTTTAAATGCTATTATTGTTATGGAAAGGGGAAGGGCTTAGATTGGTTTGATATGAGCTATTGAAGGTTTGCCCTTTAGTGAGGAAGCGGTTGGGGCTAAGGCTGAGAGACCTATTAAAGTATGGTAACTTCTTAAGCTACATTGTCGATATTCTCTTATTTTAATCTATTTCCAGACATTTAATGACGACTTCCTTGATTTAGTTAGACAACTCAGGCTTGAGTTGGCTCCAGCCGATAGGAATGGACATATTATACTTCAGCTCATTCTCCGATTTGCAGTGAGAAAAAGGAGTCTCACCATGAAGCAGCTCGTATATCAGCATGCCGAATGCCCAAACATCCGTCTTGGGGCCATACACATTCTAAATCAACCCCTCAGGGGACATGTATATAGGTGAGCCGATATTGATGTCTTTGAACTTGGTCTTGGTGACTTTGGCGAACCCAAAATCTGCGAGTTTGGCCTATCCGTTATGGATGAATATGTTGGCGACCTTGAGATCGCGATGGACAATATGGTTTTCTGCCAAATAGACTAATCCCTTGAATATATCTTTAATGTATCGTTCTGCTTCGTACTCCTTCAAAGACTTCTTATTTCTCACCTTGCTCTCCAGGTCTCCCTCGTTGCACAGCTCAGTTATGATGTAGCAGTTCCTGTTGCTGGTGAACACCTCATGGCACCGAAGAACATTGGGGTGGTTGAGCCTCTTCAGGATTTAAATCTAAGAGAAGAGGAGTTCCTCGAGCTTCTTGCTTTTGAGGCTGTTTAGTTATACGATTTTGATGGCGACCACCTACTCTAAGTGTTGAAGCATGTACTTGTGACTTCGTTGTGCGCCCTGTAGACTTTGGAAAAGTTGCCCTGCCCGATCATCTCGTTGAAATTGAAGATGTAGTTCTGGATCTTCTTTAGGGTTATCTCCTGGGTGGGGTTGATCTAGCTCATCAGTGAACTTTATCGGTCGAAATAATTAATATTAATAAGTTTATAACCCAGCATTTATCAATTCATTCATACAACTACTATCATTCACTCAAGTAGGATTTCAAACGGCTCAAAGCCTCCTTCTTAGAGTTTTCAAAGATAAATTTATGGTTGATGAGCTACAGTCCATCCACTTGGGGTTTGAAGATTTGCTTCTTCTCCTTTCCTTGGTTGGCTGCGCCCATTAGACCGCCAGACTGGGCCATTGGGTTCATTGGATTCATTCCTCCAGCCATATTCTTCCTATCTTGGTCCAAGGCTTGCAGTCCTTCGTCAGTATCGCTGTCATCAATGAACAAAGGCTGCAATTGATTGAGGCCAAACACAATTAAGAAGTAGAATGAGACAGACGAAACATAGCTAACGTCGAGGTTGGGCATGTCTATTCCAGACTGAGTCATGGACCTGAACTGCTGGGTGAGTGAGAAAGGAACTTTGGCGAGCACAAATCCTGCGAAAAAGGAATTGATCCAGGCCATTGCTGGCATAGTAGTTAACATCATGACCATCATGCCTTTCATGTTGTCCATCATTCCCGACTGCATCGCCATCATATTATTGGTGGCATCCTCAGCAGGACGATCCCCGTTCTTTATCAAATATCCTTCCTCCGCCTTGCACAAAAAGGATGTCCTGCAATCGAAGGCCTCTTTGGAGAGGAGGAAGTATTTCTTAGCTAGATTTTAGCATTTTTGGACAAGGGCTTTATCTTTGGTGTCCTGATAGTGTTGCTTTTTGACTGGCTTTTTGTAGTTAGTATATGCGCTGTAGAGCGTGTAGTAGAACCTGAAGAGCTGGATCAGACAAGTAACGTAAATGATAGGCAGGAACACCCAAGCAAGCATTCGATCGTCCAGAAGAAGCTAGCCCATTTGTTGATATTTTATTATTCTAATATTATTTAAACATAACACCCATTCCATATTCTAAACCTTGTATTCCACACTAAAATATTCAGTGCTTCAAATAAGTATTTTATTATTTTGACCATGCAGCAAAATACTTGGGCAACGCATTACAAGTTTATCAAATTCGGATAGTTTAGTGAGCACTTGATTCCTAAGGACGAGCTCTAGACAGTAATAATAGGGAAATTTAGTGGTTTGATTTGAAGTATGACTTGGATGACTATGTTGGTATTGATCATCGATTTATTGATGTTGTGATCAATGGGAAACTGGTCTTCTACGCCGATGATACTCTCCTTTAAGATATCGATATTAAAGCTGAAGACGCTTGCCTCGTTTTGTGCAAGCCTACTTTCGATAAGAATAAAGACGACGAAGTGAAGAGAAAAAATGAATACATATTAGCAAGTGAAACCCAGATAGAGCAGAATAGGATAAAGATACAAAATAGAAATAGTGATCCTTTCTTTAAGGGGCAGTCCTAAAAGATTCAGGCATCTTAACAAAACAAACAGTTATACAAACTCTTAATCAAGCAATTCAGCAAATGGGAAGTCTTAGTTGCATTTAATCACTGCGAAGATCCAAAGGCCATAAGAGGATACCTTGAGTTGGGAAAGGCGCAGGCAAGCCTTTCAAGAAGGATTGAGAGGCAGTAAAAGATATAAATCGATTAGTTTCTCAAGAGGAAAGTAATGGTTGGATTGAAAGAGACTGTATTTTCGGTCGATAAAAGTGCAGAGACCTATGGGCATATAATGCGACAGCTCTACCACCAATATCCCTATTTTAAATAAGTAACCCTTTGATGACTTAGCTGGAGCTCAACCATCAAGCATACATCCAAAGAAAGCTTTTGGGTGTCCAGCTCTATCCCTCTCGGAACACATAGATATAATAAAAGGTTAAAAGAGTACTGGCTGAGGCACACTCTAAATAGGACAAACATATTACACCCTAAGAAGTATCAGCATTCAAAGGTCAGCATTCACAAACATATTCATAGCATGACATCAACAATGCGCTTCGATAGTCTGGTAACAACCTAAGACATGCTGCGTAGCTGTTGAAGGGCAAAGTAGACAACTAAAAAAATTTAGTCCTCTGTTTGAAGAAATCGTCGAGGCTAAACTTGATTCTTCAGTTCTTTAGCCAGCCAACCTTCGAGAAGATAAGACTTGATTTGGTTGGCAATGCATAGAAATGTGAAGGCTTCATTAAACTTATAATCAATAAGTGCAAGTCTCAAAGTTATCTAATCAGCTTGATCAAAAAGTATCGTCTTTATATCATCACCATCCTAAGCGGTAATTACTCCCTCGAGGCAGGGGCTGTGTCTTCCTCAAAGAGCTAGCTCATCCTCTAGAAGCACCTTTCTGAAGAGGAGCAAAGACAGTAGAGGTAAACAATTTAGGAATCGCTTGATCATTAGCTTGTCTAGTGCTTAAAAAGCCATCGAGTCTCATAAACGCTTGCAGTTGCATCAGTGCGAGCTGCCTCCAACTAGATTGAGCAAGTTGGCAAGTATTTGGCTCTTGGTGGCATCAACAAAAAGTATGATTTCTGCCCTCCCAAAATAGACTAAGAGCAGAAGTACTTAGAAAAATATTTCAAAAAAGATAAGGACTCCCTTGTTCGTCTCAAAAATGAGTAATATTACACCCTTTGGCTCGGCTCAATCAAATAAACCTCCCCTCTTCTGTTCGAAGTAATGCGATTGTGACTTAGATGATAATTCGAAACAAAAGGCTGATGGACAGATTAATAGCATCTGCTGCTGAAAATAGGTGATATGTATTCTTGGTAGCAAATATCATAATTTAATTTCTATGTCCTCTATTTAATCCTCTTCATTTTCCTGTCCGATCAGTCCTAATGAAGCCCCTTGTTCCTCGACTATTTGGTTGCATATTTTCTATTTCAATTCGTTATTGACCTTTTCTATTTCTAATGAGAAAACCCCCACAACAGGAACATGCTCATTTCTAAGTTATTCAATGGTGCCATATTTCGTACAGACAATTTTATTCTAGGAGGAATACCAGATTCTATCAGGCCAGCCAGAGTTCTAGGGGTCAAAGGAGTGATTGATGTACTTGTAGGTTGGTGCAAACTCTATTTCTTCCTACTAATACTCTCGGTATTCTAATAAGCCTATTTTAGTTTATTATTACTTTCTCGTATTTGCTAAAACTCATCTGTTTCCATCATCCTTGCAATGAGCTTTTTCTCCTCCTACCCAATGTGCCCTATATCATTCAATTTGCTAAACTGGCTTTTGAAGGAGCCAGAAACATTGGTATTCATGTTTCCAAATAGAAAGATAGTGTCATCAGAGAGGATGCTTGATGACTTTTGAAGCCCCACCTACTCCACTTGGAATGCTTTATCGTGGATCTCCTTTATATTCCTCATGCGATTTTGGATGAGATCTCTTCCTTTTTCTAGCTGGCAGCCAATAAAGACCAGCTTGGTGTTGCACAGACTGAACCTGATAAAGTTGGCGCACTTGTTTGATATTACTGCATTGTAGTAGGTATCAAATTTGATCTTGCCGTGTTCGACAAAGGTAATAACGCTCTTTAGTTCCTTTTGCGCAAAAATCTTCAGCAGATTGCCATAGGCCTTCTTTTATTACACTAGAATGTAACGCTACTTGTCGATTGAATCCAAAATTACCTTATTCCATTTCTACTATTAAGATAAATCTTGAATATTAATTACGATTATCTTGGGACTGTTGGGAAACAGAGGTAAATATTTTACGGCTTTCTTTGGAGCTTTCCACGTAAAAATATAGATTTAGTGCATCTATCTTTTTAGATATTAGTTCTATCGATCCTTGAGGAGCTTAGACATCGACAAACCTTCATTCTATCGTTTCTCCCCTAGAATCAGATTGACTAGTTTCATTTTGTAGAAATCCCAGAAATTTTGGTTATAAAATCTTGTAATGGTTTTGTATTTGTGCTTGAAGTTCCCAAGCCATCCTCTCTTGCCGTCTCTTGTAATGCTAAGTCAATGCATAGGTACTCAGTATGTGTCGAGCCAGTTCCAGTATAATGATAGCTTATTGCATCTCCATTATCTGCCCAAATATGTCTGAAGTTCTTTATAAAATCGTTATCTTGGTTATTATCTTTCATCTCTTACAGAAGGTTTCTATTCGAGATGTTGAACTATTTCAACACTGCTTAAAGTGTAATAAGTGCCAGCTTTGCTTGAAAAAAATTGGTACGATCCAAGCAATCCAAACAGTTAGTTCTAAAAATGCCATGAGGTTCTTCGAGTACTTGGTTGGTTTTAGTATTAAATACATAGTATCTTAGGTTAAGCTTCATTTGTCGTATGTGGTTGATAATGTCATCCACTTTCTAGTAATAGCCACCTAAATATCATTCTTCTTACCCGCCACTTTCTTATGAAAGTCGTAATACAAGTACTTTAAGCAAGGATTAACTTCACTTTTAATGTGAGCCTCAAGTTATTGAATCAACATCTTTTCTCCTCCTTTACCCATCGACAGTAAATTCACGAAGAACACTCGTTTGTATTGCTTGGTTAGCTTCTCAATGTGTTTCTTATATACTTGATGAGTGAGCTCGTATCCTCTATTGACTTTAGTGCTCGTTGTTAATCCTACTTGCTCAAAAAATATAGGAATGCTTCCCCTAATTTGGATATCACTGATCAGGAATTCATCGAGTTTAATGATTTGCTATGTTTAGCAAAAATTAGCTACAAAGCCTTCTTCGTTTAACCCACGGTCAAAGTATCTCGTCCCTCCTTTCTTATTACTTCTCCTTGATATTAGCACATATCCTAATTTGGTTCCTTATAAAAACACTTCAAAGCTTTTCACAAAGCCTTGGATGATTGGGCACTTCCATTTAAATGGTATTTTGTATCTTTAATACTATGTAAAAAATCTGAAGTTCCATGTAAACCTCTCTGCTATTTGTTCCTGTTGTTGGGACTTTAAAGGTATGGTAAGATTATATTTATAAGAAAAGTAGAATCCACTTTTAAGGATGATGTAGTATTATCTGATTTTGCGATAGATCTCCTTTCTCTATGCCTTTTTCTTGAGGGACTTCTAGTCAGTAAACCCCAGGAAAAATAAAGATGATATCTCAAACACTTACAGCCTGTCAATACTAGATACAATAGTTGCTTCATCACAGAATAGTACAAATTTCTAACCTTACAGCTATATTATCCCAATTAATGCACTAAACTTCCGACTTTCAAATCCTTGATTATCCTTTTGTGAGGTTATTGTCTAAGTCATGATCAATATACTATTTCTTGGCTTTTGCGATTTATTTGTAGATACTCCTTATTTTGGTTGTATTTGGTATGGAACCTTTGCTAAATGAGAAACTAGTCTTGGTTGTAGAAGCAAACAATGGCTCCTGTATTTTAAGGTTCCTTGGACATTTTCATAAAGTTAAATATTTTTTATATGTATTGGATAAACACTTAACCCAATCATTCATAGATATTTATCCATCTTGAATCAAGTGATCATCAGTGATGCTTTTTCTTCCTGTCCCGGCTCTTACTGCGCCTATAGCTTTTCTCCTTCTTAACCTTTTTTGATTTGTGCTTTTATTTTCTATCCTTATCTTTCTTCTTTCTGTCACGATCTTTATCTTTCCTCTTGCTTGAATGGTCTTCCTTCTCTCTCTTTTTTCTCTTCCCGTCTGTCTCGTTAGAACTACCAGAGTCAGAAGAGTCTTCAGAGTCACTCTATGACTAACTTTTTGATCTTTTTTCTTTATCTTTCTTGCTCTGGCTTTTTTATTTGGAAAGAGCCATTTTTTAAGCTTCTTTTTCTCTCTATCTCTACCTTTATTTCTCTCTTTCCTTCTCTCTATCTCTTTCTCGATCTTTTTCTTTGAACGACCTATCACCTTATCTTTCTTTGGGATACTCTTTTCTTTCGTTATTTGATTTTTTAGGGATAGGGTTTTTGGCTTAATTTTGCTTGTCAATAAGTTTTTTGAGGGTTTCCTCGTATTTCTGCTACAGATTCTTGCCTATTTGTTCGATGATAAAGAAAAGGGAACCACCATCTTATTCTTCCTATTCTTCATCTTTTTTGTACATAAGTTTTATGAACTCGATCAGGGGATATTAAACCTTCATCGGAATGTTTGTAATCACCATCATAATAAAATACTTCATTAATGGGCCGCCAGTATGGAAATTCTCAGGAGTGCCCTTGTCAACAATGGAGGGGTCATGAAACTTACAAAAGCCTCCGAAATCCATCGGTATTTAATCATTGAGCCTCATGAGTTCTGAGGGCTCGTTGAAGTACTCCAAGTTTTTATGGTGGTCAAGGACTTAAATAAAGCGCTTTACCAGCTTGCCATAAATATTCATAGTGTCCTCGTTGAAGCCATAATTGAAGTAGTCAGTCAACTCCTCATTCTGAGTTTAGCGATTGGTTGGATTTGCAAGGTCATACTTGTTGAAGGGATGCTTGAATATGTACTTGGGCTTAACGATGTAGACTGGTCCACCCCGCATTACCAAACTATTATCAAATTATTGCAAATCGATCTATTTTAATCAACAATCATTCTTTTTGAATTTGAATCAATTATTGTATTCAATAAGAGGTATCTATAAATACCGCATGTCTGAAATGACAAAAATGACCAATATTCTCAATGAGTCAATCGTCTTTATTGAATAGGAAGACAGTTGGGCTGATTGATGCTTTAGCAATAG
>JACCDV010315322.1_pt1 | contig 18199 bp, 13 predicted proteins | sample 7446131 | NCBI WGS metagenome assembly JACCDV01 (sample SAMN15323448, study PRJNA562643) | freshwater metagenome | isolation source: river surface water | place: USA:Blue River Watershed | collected 2017-08-17 | reverse complement strand
GGCCAGCTATTTTTCGGAACGGACTTTAATCCTGATGACAATAGTCCAATTTATTTTGTTGGACCAGGATTTAATGATTTATCGCCATTTTCTGCACATGAAATTGTCGTTGATGGGATAGTTTGCAAAACGCTTGAACATGCCTATCAAGGTTTACGGATTAAGCCAGGTCCTGAAAGGGATGATGTACTGTCTGCTCGAAGTCCGCTAGATGCCTGGCGCGTCGGACAGAAGTATAAAAATAAGCCAGATCTTGTTGTAGATAATTACGATAAATATGCGCTTATGGAGAGCTTGTGTCGATTAAAGCTTGAACAGCATGAAGACATGAAACAAGTATTATTAGCTACAAATAAACGTGAACTACTCAAGGTCACTAATACTGATTATTACTGGGGTACTGGTGCAGACGGCAGTGGCGAGAATCAACTCGGGAAGATTTGGATGAAACTGCGCTCTGAATTACAATAGTAGTTATGAAATTTTCACCCTTTACAGATAACATTATTTTTTACGATACAGAGTTTTCTTCACTAAATCCATATGAAGGGGAGATTCTTTCGATTGGTGCTGTTAAGTTAAATGGCGAAGAATTCTATTGCGAGTTGGAATTTGGTGGCGAATATAGTGATTGGATCAAAGAAAATTTACTGCACACACTCACTGCGCCAAAAATTTCCCGTACGGAAGCGTGTGAAAAATTGCGAGAGTTTGTTGGAGATACGAAACCATATATGCTCGCATATGTAAACCAATTTGATACTATTTATACACATAAATTATTTAATGGGCGAGAAAATAATCCTTTCTATTGGCTACCACTTGATTTTGCCTCAATTCTTGTTGGTTTGGGCTATAATCCAGAAGTATTTAAAGATAATGATTATACTAAGTTGGCAATTGAATTAGGAGTGAGTATAAACTCTGGACATACACACAACGCTTTGGATGATGCAAAGTTTTTGCGAGAAGTTTATTTAGCATTGGTTAACAAATCATGATCATGAAAAAAGGAATTGATTTTGTTGGAATCACGGTGTCGTTTTATTGCCATGATGGGCAAGGGAATTATGTTATGCATAAGCGAGGTGCTAATTGTCGCGATGAACACGGGACATGGTCATTTGGCGGCGGCGGTCTTGAGTTTGGCGAGACGCTCGATGAAGCTGTAGTTCGTGAGATTAAGGAAGAATACGGTATTGAACCCACTGAATATACTTGTCTTGGTTTTGATGAGAAGTTCAGACAGCTTGCTGACGGCACACCAACCCATTGGATCGGTTTTCGATACTTGGCACTCGTCGATGCGGCTAAGGTCTATAACAGTGAACCAGATAAACACGATGAGTTGCAATGGGTAAGTCTTGACGCTATACCAGATAATCTTCATTCGCAAGAGCTTCGTGACTTAGAAAAGTATCATAATCAATTAGCGAGTTAGCGTAGAGGCAATCTCACGTTATTCGATATACTAAAATCAAAAACTGTGGTATAGTATTTGTATGACTAAGTTACAGGCACTCATAGCTGAGATTGAAGCGCTTCCTCTTGAGGAACAGAGGGTATTAGTTTCAATGGTTGCTCATCTCACTCCATCAGAGGATGATATTTTTGAACTGACCGAAGATGAAATAGCCGAGCTCGATCGTCGCATGAAAAATGTTGATAGTGAAGCGTCGTATACCCATGAAGAATCAATGCAGTTACTCCGGGCAAAATATGCGACAGATATTGGTGCTTAATAGCGCCCAACAAGATCTGTATAAAATTCAATCTTATACAAATGAGGTATGGGGAAATTTGAAGGCAGTTGAATTACAAATGATTATTGATCGTGCATACACCCGTTTAGTTTTTTCTCCGTTTGTTGGTAGAAGAACAAATAAAAAAGATACGTTCGTGCTAACCTTAGGAAAACTACCGTTTGTCATGATTTATAAAATAGATGATGAATTTATTTATATAACTCAAGTAATTCATAACAAGCGTAACCGATAATTTCATGCAATTTCACGTTATCACAATTTTCCCAGAAGTCTGTGCGGCGTACACGAGCGCCAGTGTACTTGGGCGTGCTCAGAAAGCCGAGAAAGGCAAAGGTGCAAAAGTGAAAGGTAAGCAGATTGATGTCTTGTACTACAACCCGCGCGACTTTGCGACTGATAAGCATAAGAAAGTGGATGAACGCCCGTATGGCGGTGGACCGGGTATGGTGATGATGGCTGAACCTATTCTCAAAGCGTGGGAGAAGGCCGTAGGGAAGAAGACGGCGAGTCTAAAAAAGGGGAAGGTGAAGACTCTCATCATGTCACCGCGGGGGACAGTCTTTACGAATGAACTGGCGAAGTCCTGGGCTCGGGACTACGACCACCTTGTCCTTATCTCTGGACGTTACGAGGGGATAGATGCGCGGGTTAAGGATATCCTCGACGCCGAGGAGGTGTCAGTCGGTGACTATGTGCTGACCGGTGGCGAACTACCAGCGCTCACCATCATCGATAGTGTCTCGCGCCAGATCCCAGGCGTACTCGGTACCTTTGAATCACTCGAAGACGAACGGGCCACCAGTGGCGTGACCTACACCCGACCTGAGGTGCTTACGTACAAAAAGAAAAAGCATCCCGTACCGGAAGTACTTCTGGGCGGCAATCATGCCGAAATCGACAAGTGGCGCGCTGGCTTAAAATAAGCCTCTCCCTAGGCCTTGCCTAGGGAGACTATTAAACTAAGTTGAAGTTATTGAGGATAAGTCTCGTTCGGTATTCCAGTTAACTGGAATATATTGTCAAACTTCAAACAGCTTAAAAAGAAGAACCCCCGATTAGTCCGGTGGGGGATCTTCGGGGGCAGAAACGGTTGTTTCCTTGCTTAGTTCAAGTAGAGTCGTCAGATGGCGGGAATCGTATAAAAGCACGTCGTGAGTGGTAGCGTCATAAAATCCAAGCTGCAAACCACGCCTCGAATTTTCCACCACAGTCGAAGTGATATTGACGCAAAACGCCAACACATCTCCGATTTCTGGGATGCCTAGCATAGTTTGGAGGTTTTGCAGTTCACGGCTCATGTCTTCGACACCGAGACCTTCAAGCGTCAGTATTTTTGGCATTGGATATCCTCCCTGAGGAACAGTTATTTTAATCACAATAAAACGCTGGTGTTGTTTTGTTAAAGTCCCGGTCTATCATTTTGATGCAAATAAACATAAAAAGCTTGCTAATTTCCCATAAATCCGTATAATACCCCCACAAACGCAATCTCGAGTGAGTTCTGATTGGGAGATGTCGCGGAGGTAAATCACAGTCGTGATGACAATATTACAAGCGCACCTCTAAATAAAATACAAAAAGCACGAGCACGTGTGTCTTTTTTGTTTGTTTAGGGAGGCAATAATTATTAAGTCGCATAATTATATGAAGCTAAAGTACGAAGATTACACCAGTACCGGTGCCTTGCCACAAAAGACTTTTGCTATCAGTCCGGCCCCGATGATCGATGTGCCTGATTTGATAGAGCCACAACGCGAGTCATTTAAATGGTTTGTCGAGACTGCTCTTAAGGAGATTTTTACTGAATTTTCACCGATTACAGACTATTCAGAAAAGAAATTTGAACTCCGCTTCAAGAAATACGAACTCGGTGAACCAAAGTGTACGCCTGAATTTGCAAAGGCAAACAAGATTACCTACGATGCCCCTTTGCGAGCACAAGTAATTTTGAAGAACAAGACTTTTGAATCAGAAAAAGATCAAGAGATGTTCATGACTGACATTCCTGTCATGACCGAAAACGGTACCTTCATCATCAATGGTGTAGAGCGAGTAATTGTGCCTCAGCTGGCGCGTAGTTACGGTATTTTCTTTACGGCTAGTGAAGTAAAGGGCCGTACTCTCTTTGGTGCCAAGATCATTCCTGCTCGTGGCGCCTGGGTGGAAATTGAATCTGATGCTGACGGTGTGATTTACGTCAAAATTGATCGCAAGAAGAAGTTCCCAATCTCTTCATTATTGCGCGTCGTTGGTGTCGAAAAGGACAAAGAGATGATTGATTTGTTAAAGGGGGTTGAGCGTGGTGAAGAATACATGAAGGCCACCATTGCTAAAGATGCGGCCAAGACCACCGACGACTCTTTTATCGAAATCTACAAACGACTACGTGATGGTGATTTGGCGACAGTAGAAAATGCTCGTGAGTTCGTGCGCTCATTATTTGCTCCTGAACGTTATGACTTATCTGAAATCGGACGTCATCACTTCAATGAGCGTTACGGTCTGCCGACTGATGCCAAGGCGACTGCTGTACGCACTATTTCTATCGAAGACCTCCGTCTTATTTTGAAAAACATTGTAGAAATGAACCATGATCCAATGGCTGTACCAGACGATATTGACCATCTTGGTTTCCGTCGCGTGCGCTATTTTGGTGAAATGTTGCAACAGCGTGTCCGTGTCGGTATGACTCGCATGAAGCGTAATATCCAAGATCGTATGTCTACGATTGAGGCGGAGACTTCGCTGCCGATGCAGATTCTCAACCCACGTCCACTGCAAGCTGCGATAAAAGAATTCTTCAGTACCAACCAGCTGTCACAGTTCAGTCAGCAACAAAACAACCTAGCCGAAATCGAGCATCTTCGTACGCTCTCAGCGCTTGGTCCGGGTGGTTTGACTCGTGAAAGAGCTGGCTTTGAAGTGCGTGACGTGCACACTTCACACTACGGTCGTCTTTGTCCGATCCACACGCCTGAAGGTCCGAACATTGGTCTGATTTTGCGTCTATCTATGTACGCACGTGTTAACCGCTTTGGTATCATTGAAACTCCATACGTGAAAGTAAACAAAGGTGTAGTGACTGGCGAGGTGACTTACATGAATGCTCATGAGGAAGAAAAATACACCATTGCTCATGCTGCAGTTGAGTTAGATAAAGATGGCAAGATTAAAGACAAAGTAGTTGAAGTACGTAAGCGTGGTGACGCTCGTACTGCCAAACGTGAAGATGTCGAATACATGGATGTAGCCACCAACCAAGGTTTTTCAATTGCTACTTCAATGATTCCATTCCTCAATCACGACGACGCCAACCGTACCCTCATGGGTTCTAACATGCAGAAGCAAGCTACTCCATGTCTGGTTACCGAAGCTCCGATTGTGGCTACTGGAGTAGAAGGTGTAGCTGCGCGTGATAGTGGTCGTGTGATTTATGCACTAGAGGCTGGTGAAGTTATAGAATGTGATGCCAATCATGTTGTGGTCAAGAACAAAGAAGGGAAGAAAAAAGACTATACTCTTACTACCCTTGAGCGTACCAATGACTTTTCGGCTTTTTATCACCGTCCAGCCGTGACTATTGGCGACAAGGTAAAGCGCGGTGATTTGATTGCCGATACGACATCAACTGATCATGGTCAGTTAGCGGTCGGACAAAACGCCCTAGTTGCCTTTATGTCTTGGAATGGTGCCAACTACGAAGACGCGATTGTGATTTCTGAACGTTTAGTGAAGAAGAGTAAGTTTTCTAGTATTCACGTTGAGGAGTTTGAGGTGGCAGTCCGTGACACAAAGCTTGGTCCGGAGGTGACTACACCAGATATTCCAAACGTCTCTGAACTAAAATTGCGCAATCTTGATGAAAACGGCGTCATCCGCATTGGTGCCGAAGTACGTCCCGGTGACATTCTCGTTGGTAAAGTAACACCAAAAGGTGAAACTCAGCTTACTCCAGAAGAGCGTCTTTTGCGCAGTATTTTCGGTGAAAAGGCCAAAGATGTCAAAGACACCTCACTCCGACTTGAGGCAGGTAAGCGCGGTCGCATCATTGGCGTAAAAGTATTCTCTCGCGAAAACGGAGATCAGCTCGAAAGTGGCGTCATCAAGCGTATCCATGTCACAGTCGCCCAAGTACGTAATGTATCAGTTGGTGATAAATTGGCTGGTCGTCACGGTAACAAAGGTGTAATCTCTCGCATCTTGCCAGAAGAGGATATGCCATACACCGAAGACGGACGTCCGATTGACATCCTCCTGACACCACTAGGTGTACCTTCACGTATGAACCTTGGACAGATTCTCGAGTTGCACCTTGGTATGGCGGCTGGTGCTTTGGGTTACCAAGCGATCGTACCACCGTTTGCTGGAGCGAACGAAGGTCATGTTAAAGCTGAATTAAAAGCCGCTGGTTTCCCTGAAGATGGAAAAATCCAATTGCGTGATGGTCGTACTGGTGACAAATTCGCTCAGAAGACTGCTGTCGGTATCATGTATATCTTGAAGCTTCACCACATGGTGGAAGACAAGATTCACATGCGTTCGATTGGTCCGTACTCACTTATTACCCAACAACCGCTTGGTGGTAAGGCTCAGATCGGTGGTCAGCGCTTTGGAGAAATGGAAGTCTGGGCGCTCCTTGGTTATGGTGCTGCTCATACTCTGCGTGAAATGTTGACGATCAAGTCTGACGATATTATCGGTCGTTCTGCCGCCTTTGATGCAATCGTGCGTGGCGAAAAAATCCCGCATCCGCACACTCCAGCAGCCTTCAATGTGTTGGTCAATCAATTGCGCGGATTGTCGCTTGATGTGCGCTTGGATAAAGAAGAAGTCGAGCCACGTCAGCGTCGTAGTCGCGATGAATCAATTTATGAGACCAATTAATCTTCGTTAGTCTATGTCTACTATTCCCAACAAAAAGCCGGCCTTGACTCCTAATCAATTTACAGAGATTGGTCTCAAACTCGCCTCACCAGAAACTATTCTTGAATGGTCATACGGTGAAATTACCAAGCCAGAAACAATCAACTATCGTACCCAGCGTCCTGAAAAGCACGGTTTGTTCGATGAGCGCATCTTTGGTCCAGTCGAGGACTATGAATGTGCTTGTAAAAAGTATCGTGGTATTCGTTACAAGGGTATCGTTTGTGAAAAATGTGGAGTGGAGATCACTCGTGCTATCGTACGACGTGATCGTATGGGGCACATTGATTTGTGTGTACCAGTATCGCATATTTGGTTTTTGCGCGGTGTCCCTAGTCGTATTGCGTTATTGCTAGGTATCTCGGCTTCATCAATCGAAAAAGTAATTTACTTTGCTGGTTACATTGTGACCAAGGTGCACGAAAATGAACGTTCACGCATTTTAAAGGAGCTTGATACTGAATTTAAGGCGCGTTACAAGGATCTTCAAAATGAAGATGCGCGTGATGCCCTAAAGACTCGCATGGAAGACATGAAGCGCGAGATTGAAGGTATTGTGGCTGGTGTGGTACTGGATGAAACTAACTTCCATAAGTACTCCATTAAGTACAGTACATTGTTCGAAGCCAAGATTGGTGCAGAGTCTATCTATGAATTGTTTAAGAATCTAGACTTAGTCAAACTCCAGTCGCAACTCGAAGGTGAACGTGAAAAGGCTGGTGCCATGGAGCGCGCCAAGCTTGATAAACGTCTATCTTTGGTAAAGGGTATGATTCATGCCGGCGTTAAGCCAGAGTGGATGTTCCTAACTCGGATCCCGGTGATTCCACCAGCGATTCGCCCAATGGTAGCGCTTGAAGGTGGCCGCCACGCTTCCTCTGACCTCAACGACCTTTATCGTCGTGTTATCAATCGTAACAACCGATTGAAGAAGTTGATCGATATTATGGCGCCGGACGTTATCTTGCGTAACGAAAAGCGTATTCTACAAGAGGCTGTTGATGCGCTGATTGATAACTCTATTCGTCATGGCAACGCCGCTTATTCTGCTCTAGGTCAAGCACAACGTCGTCCACTTAAATCACTCTCTGATTATCTCAAGAGTAAGCAGGGTTACTTCCGTCAAAATCTGCTCGGAAAGCGTGTTGACTATTCTGGTCGTTCGGTGATTGTGATTGGTCCTGATCTATCACTCGATCAATGTGGTCTACCTAAGCACATGGCGCTTGAACTCTTCCGTCCATTTGTGATTGCAGAATTACTCAAGCAAGAATTAGCCTACAATATTCGTGGGGCTGGGCGCTTGATTGAAGATGGTGTACCAGAGGTGTGGGCAATCTTAGAAAACGTGATCAAACATAAACACGTTCTTCTCAACCGTGCTCCGACTTTGCACCGTCAGGGTATTCAAGCTTTCCGTCCGGTTTTGATCGAAGGTAACGCCATTCAAGTACACCCACTGGTATGTCGTGCTTTCAACGCTGACTTCGACGGTGACCAGATGGCTGTGCACGTACCACTAGGTGAAGAGGCACAGATGGAAGCGCGCGAGATTATCTCAGCGAACAAAAACATCCTTAAGCCTGGATCGAGTGAACCGGTAGTATCTGAAAAACTTCTAGATCTAGCCCTGGGTGCTTATTGGATGACTAAGGAAGTGCCTGGAGCCTTAGGAGAAGGTAAGTATTTCTCTTCACCTAACGATGCTATCAATGCTTTTGATTACGGCGTGATTGACTTCAGAGCACGAGTCAAAGTGTTGGCCACTGAAACACAAAAGTACCAACAATTTGAAGGTAAGATTTTTGAGACTACAGTTGGGCGTTTGTTGTTCAATAGTGTGCTCCCGTCTGATCATCTCTTTGTTAACGATCAAGTCACACAAAAGATGCTCTTTAAGGTAATCATTGATGTGATCGACGATCGTGGTCCAGAGGCAGTGCCGCCAATTGTTGACCGACTCAAGAAGCTCGGTTTCAAGTACGCTACTGTTTCGGGTACGACTTGGGGTATTGATGAAGTGAAGGTACCTGCCCAAAAGTCACAAATTATTGAAGAATCACGAGCAGAAGAACAAAAAGTATTTGCGTTCTATGATGAAGGTTTGATTTCTCGTGATGAGAGACGTCGCATGATTGTGGAGATTTGGCACCGGGCCAAGACTCGTCTTGAGAAGTTGTTGCCAGAGACCCTCAACCACAACGGTTCAGCCTTCGAGATGTGGGATTCTGGTGCTCGAGGATCACTGGGTCAGATCGCGCAGATGGCCGGTATGAAAGGGCTTATCGTTAACACCCGAGGTGAAACACTTGAGTTCCCAATCTTGTCTTCTATGAAGGAAGGTATGACACCACTTGAGTACTTCAATACTACTCACGGTTCTCGTAAGGGTCTGGCTGACACGGCTCTCCAGACTGCGAAAGCAGGTTACTTGACTCGTCGTCTCTTCGTGGTAGCCCAAGACGCGATTGTGACCGAAGAGGATTGTAAGACCAAAGAGGGTACACGTATCGGACGCGTTAGTGCTTCTGGTATTGAGATTGCCTTCAGTAAGGCAATCAAAGGTCGTATCTTGGCTGAAGACGCGGTTGACAGTAAGGGTAACGTCATCTTTCCGAAAGCGCACTTGCTCTCACGTCGTGATGCGATTGCTGTTGAGGAATCTACTTGTGCTGAAGTGATTGTACGTTCACCAATGACTTGTAAGACTCTACGTGGCGTGTGTCAGAAGTGTTATGGTATTGATCTTACTACTAACAAGATTGTTGATATTGGAGAGGCTGTTGGTACCGTCGCTGCGCAAGCGATTGGTGAGCCAGGTACTCAGCTTACGATGAACACCAAACACGCTGGAGGTGCGGCGTCAGCTGGAGGAGACGTAACTTCCGGTCTACCACGTGTAGAAGAAGTCTTTGAAAAGCGTCAACCAAAGATTCCAGCAGTAGTAAATAAGCATGAAGGTATTGTAACTGACATTCGTCGCGAAGGTCGTGAATCCATCATAGTGATAGCACCAGATATGGGTGCCAAAGGCGCGCCAAAGAAGAAGGATAATATCGAGTATCCAGTACCTTACCGCCGTGTAGTAACTATCAGTAAGGGAGATACTGTGCGCGCTGGTCAGATTATGACTGATGGTTCGGCCTTGCTACCAGAACTCTTCAAGTTTGGTGGTCAAGAAGTCGCTCAGGAATACATTATTTCTGAAGTCGGTCGTATCTACGAACTACAAGGTGTGACCATCGCTCGTAAGCATATTGAGTTGATCGTGAAGCAAATGATGTCCCGTGTGAAGGTAACCAATGGCGGCGACAGTCACTTCACAGTTGGGGATGTGGTAGAGGAGTGGATCTTTATTGATACCAATAACAAGCTTAAAGACGAAGGCAAAGAACCAGCCAAAGCGGAACGCCTTATCCTTGGTATCACTGAGACTTCGCTATCACGTAAGAGTTTCCTTTCAGCGGCGTCCTTCCAGAACACCACTCGCGTGCTCATCAATGCAGCCGTGAAGGGAAGTGAAGACAATCTTGCCGGTTTGATGGAAAACGTGATCATCGGAAAGCTGATTCCAGCCGGAACTGGCTTTAAGGGAAGTAAGAAGTATGAGATGATTCAATCGCTTAAGCAGGAATAAACGAAGTCCCACAAATACAAAACGCCGGTCAACTGACCGGCGTTTTGTATTGTTCGTAGTACGATTAATCGCACTATTAGCAGGATTAAAAATTTTATTTATTCAAAGTCACTCTGGATTGCTTCGCTTTGCTCGCAATGACGACGAGTCTGGTCCTTGTTCAACGCCCGATGTTGGGCATGGTTCAATAAAGTATATCCGTCATTGCGAGTCGTGAGCGAATAGCGAACGACGTGGCAATCCAGAGTTGCACCAAGACACTCTGGATTGCCACGCTTTGTTCTTTGCGACTCACAAAGCTCGCAATGACGAGTATAAATAGCAAAACCCGGCAGACAAATTTCTGCCGGGCTCCTCGGGCGGAAGTTAGTGGTCAAACTTAGGCGATGTACCTCAGGTTCGAGATGCTCCACCATTCCACACCGATTGGCATCGGTTCCGAGTGTCTGTCTTCCAGGGGACGTGTTCCGAATCGGTTACACATCTGCTGGAGCAGTTTGTGAAAGAACTTCTTGTGGGTCTTTGCCTTGCCGTTGGGCAAGATGTAGTGGAATGCAACCACATGACTTGCGCCGCCACCACGGACATGGAGGTCGACCCAGCTTTCAGGACTGTGCTCTTTCATCTCTGTCACCATTGCGACGAGGGTTTCAAGCTGAACACTGGCATCGAACTTGATCATGCCGGCAACGTGGTGGCCACATTCTGGAAGAACTGTCATTCTGTGTGCTCCGGTAGGAAGGTAAATCTGATCAGGATTGATCAGACAAATATATGAAATCACAATATATATATATATATTGTCAATGGTTGCGCATCGTTTTGGGTTTTCGGGTATACTGTAGCCACTATGGCAACTGGGGATGCGGTTCAGCAGATTAAAGATCGTCTTAACATCTTGGATGTGGTGTCGGCGTATGTGGAGTTGAAGCAGGCTGGGAGACACTTCAAAGGACGCTGTCCGTTTCATAACGAAAAATCTCCGAGTTTCCACGTCTCTCCTGATCGCGGTACCTACCACTGTTTTGGCTGTGGGGTGGGTGGTGATATTTTTTCCTTTGTGCAAGCGATTGATGGAGTGGATTTTAAGGAGGCGCTGAAGACCCTCGCCCAGAGGGCGAACGTCGAGCTTGTGCCAGAAGCCCCAGAGCGCCGGACCGAAAGAGAGAAACTGGTCGCTATCTTGGAGGCCACTACTGCTTTTTACGGAGCGGAGTTAGAAAATAACACTGAAGCCAAAGCGTATTTAGATAAACGTGGGGTAAGCAAGGAGACTATCAAAAAATGGCGGATTGGTTATGCCCCGGGTCCGCCAACGGGTGGTTGGCGAGAACTCAAGTCTCATTTGAATGATATTGGTTACAGCGATGAATTACTATTTAAAGCCGGTCTCATTAAAGGAGCTGATACTGGCAAAGAAGCCTTTGATGTATTTCGTGATCGGATTATGTTCCCACTACGTGATGTGGGCGGAAAGATTGTGGCATTTTCGGGACGGATCTTGCACCCAGATGACAAGGCGCCCAAATATGTTAATAGTCCAGAAACTGAACTTTTTCATAAGTCCGAATTACTCTACGGATACGATTTTGCCAAACATCATTTACGACAATTACCGTTTTGGCTTTTGGTAGAGGGGCAGTTTGATGTCGTAATGAGTCATCAAGCGGGTTATACTACTGCTTTGGCCGTATCAGGTACTGCTTTTACCAATCAACACGCGCAGTTGCTTGAACGTTTATCTAAGAATGTCGTGCTTGGTCTTGATACTGATAAAGCCGGTATTGCGGCGATGAAAAAAGCCGCTGACCTAATGTTACGACGCGGTATGGATGTTAAGGTGGCGCGTTTTGCGGACGGGGCAGATCCGGCGGATATGGTAGTTTCTGATTTGGCTGGTTTTAAACAAGCAATTGGTCACTCGGTACATATTATTGAATTTTTGTTGTCACATTTACGTACGGCTACGACTGATGAGCGTTCTTATAAGCTACTGGTGCGTGAGGAGGTAATTCCGTTTGTGACTTTGATTCCAAATCGCATCGACCAAGAACACTTCGAATCTATTATTGCCTCTGCGCTAAATACCACCAAAGACGCTATTCATTTTGAAGTAGAACGCTTGCGTGAACAAAAGACGGCGCCGGCGGGTAAAGTGATTGAAAGAGCCGAGAGTCGCCAAACGCCGGCGCCGTCTATCGCCACTATCGACTTGCTACAAAAGACCGAAGCTTATTTGATTGCGGCGGTTGCCGTGTTATCACCTGGTGAGGGTCAAGTGATCAAAGGAGTGCTAGAAACCGTCACCCAGGAAGACTTCGCTGTGATCAAAGAACGTGTTGGGTCTGATTTGGCTTCATCTCTCACCTTTATGATTGAGCGAGAATTTGAAAATCTGGGAGAAAAAACACGCACTAGTGAATTAGCCTATAAATGTAATTTATATCGCAAGCTTTGGTACAAGGATAGGCTTACTAAAGCTAAGGACAAACTGGCTACCAGCGATGGGGCAGACCATGACACTGTGATGACACAGATTACCGAAGCTACGCTTAAGTTAGGACAGGCTCCCTATACGGATGAGCTTTTTAAAGGTTAAATTTGGTATAAGACTGGACATTTTTGTATTTTTCTGTATAGTTGTCCACATCTATGGCAACAGCTAAAAAAGTAGCCAAAAAAGCCAATAAAATTGTTAAAAAAGCGGCCAAAACCGTTACTAAAACCACCAAGGTAATCAAGAAGGTAGCCAAAAAAACTCCGATAAAAAAGGCCCCAACAGCTAAAAAAAATGTTAAATCTGTTAAAAAAGTAGTCGCTAAAAAAGCCGCTACTAAAAAGATTCAACCTAAACCAGTCACCAAATCAACTAAAAAAACTCCGATAAAAAAGGCCCCAGCAGCTAAGAAGGTGGTAGCTAAAACAGTAAAGAAATCTGCTCCGGTAAAAGTTTTGCCCAAAAAAGCTCCGACCAAGAGCGAAAAGATTTTGGAGCTCAAAGCCGCTGAACTCATGAAGTCTGGTCGTGAGCGAGGTTATGTCACCTATGATGAAATGCTTCGTTCTTTCCCTGAGATTGAAAAGGACATCATCTTTTTGGATGAGCTCTACGAACGTTTTTCGATTGCTGGTATTGATGTGCTAAAGAGTGGCGGTATGCTCGGAGATAATCAAGCCGAGGAGTTAATGGCTCAAAAAAATGCCTTTCGTCGCAACGACAGCAGCTACGATTCTATTCAGATGTACCTGCGTGAGATTGGGCAGTATCCTTTGTTGTCAGCTCATGAAGAACGAGTTTTGGCTAAGCGCATTGTCGATGGAGATGAAGAAGCCCGTAATTTGCTGGCCCGAGCTAACTTACGTTTGGTTGTTTCTATTGCCAAAAAGTACGTAGGCCGGTCACCGGATCTGACTTTGCTAGACTTGATACAGGAGGGTAACTTAGGACTCTTTAAGGCTGTAGATAAATTCGACTTTACTAAAGGTTTCAAATTTTCTACTTATGCTACGTGGTGGATTCGTCAGGCTATCACCCGCGCCTTGGCTGATCAGTCACGAACTATTCGTATTCCGGTGCATATGGTCGAGACTATGGCGAAGTATAAACAAGTATCACGTCGATTGTCTCAAGATCTGGGCCGTGATCCTATGCCAGAGGAGATCGCTACCGAGATGGGGGTTGAGGTAGATAAGATTTATCAAATCGAAAAAATCTCGCAAGATACTATTTCTCTTGAGCTTCCGATTGGTGACGAGGATGATCACTCGCGCCTTTCAGACTTTATTGCTGATGATAAAATTACAGCTCCAGATCAAGAGGTGTCCCACAGCATCCTAACAGATCAGATTACCGAAATTTTGGACACTTTGTCTGAGAAGGAACGTAAGATTCTTGAGATGCGCCATGGCTTACTTGATGGTACTTATCACACCCTCGAAGAGGTGGGTAAAGAGTTCGGCGTTACTCGTGAGCGCATTCGTCAAATCGAGGCCAAAGCGCTAGAAAAAATTCGTAGTCACGAAAAAGCTCGTCGCCTCAAGAGTTACTAAAGACAGATTGCTGATTTAACCACAAGTGCCGGCCCATAAAGGGCCGGCACTTGTTACAATAAGCAAGTATGGATGTTCCTTTGCGGGCTTGGCACATTGTCACACTAACCATTTATTCGGTGGTAGTGACTTTGGCTTCCTTCATAATGATGTGGCCTGTGCCGTTTACTCTATTTTTGCTCTGTGGGGTACCACTCATGATTTTGCTTTACGAATCCGCTTTACCTTTGAGTCGGTTGCTTGGCGTTGTCGGAGTACTGGCTGCGGTCATTGTTTTGATTGATGCGGTGGCGGTGTTGACTGGTAGTTGGTACAACATTGTCACTTCTCCTTGGAGTTTTTATGGCGTGACCTTCGAATCAGTATTATTTGCGTTTTGTCACTGTTTTTATTTTTTAGTTTTGTATGAATATTTAGTTGACGATGGTAGGATGTTGCGGTCATTTGATCGGCGCTTCTTAAATATTGTCGCTATTATCATTGTTCTGCTCGTATCAGCGTTTTATTTGTTTTCGATTTGGGTGGTGTCTTTTGCCTTTGCTTGGATTTTAGTTTTATTGCTGTTTGTGATGTTGCTCATTATGATACTAGGACAAAGTGGACACCCTCTGGCGTTACTAAGTAAGGTTTTAATGTTCAGTTTGCTTTTGTGGCCCTTATCATTGACCTTTGAATTGGTATCTCTCGTCGGTGATGTGCGGATCTTTGCTTTTACGAGTGAATATATTTACACCTTGTCTTTATTTGGTCAGGCCGTGCCGGTAGAGGAGTTGTTTTTACTTTTGTTATGGCCGGCTCTGTTGGCCTTGATGTACGAGAGTTTTGTTGATGACGCCAGCTAAAAAAGTTTGTATACTGCTGTTATGGCATTAGTAAACGACGAGGTGTTTTTGGCGGCTTATAATAAGCTTAATGCCACTCAAAAAAAGGCGGTTGATACGATTGATGGACCGGTGATGGTAGTGGCCGGGCCGGGTACGGGTAAGACCCAGATACTGACTTTGCGGATCGCCAACATACTAAGACTAACCGATACTGCTCCAGAGAGTGTGTTGGCATTAACTTTCACTAAGTCTGGCGCCAAAGCGATGCGGGAACGATTGTTGTCCTTTATGGGGGTGACTGCCTATCGTATTCCGATTTTTACCTTTCATGGTTTAGCGGAACGTTTGATTCGTGATTATCCAGAATCTTATGCCAATATTATTGGTAGTTTACCGGCTACTGATATTGAAAAGATTAGTTTTATTGAGCAGATTCTTGAGGACAGTGATTTGTCAATTTTGCGACCTCACGGCGACCCTTCATTTTATGTCAAACCTTTGTTGTCGGTCATCAGTACGATGAAGCAAGAAAATGTTCGTCCTGAAAATCTGGCGGCTATTATTGCCGGATTAGAAAGCGACTTACTTGATATACCGCAGTGGCACGAAAAAGGAGCACATAAAGGCAAGGAGAGAGGAGAGTATACAAAAGCTGTGGCGCGCCTCCATAAACTGCGGGCGTTACTTCGGGTGTATCAGACCTATGTGGCGACGATGCAATCACACAAGCGTTACGATTTCGACGACATGATATTAGAGACGGTAGCGGTTTTGCGTGACAATGAGATGATCAGACTAGACCTGCAAGAGCGTTACCAATATGTACTGGCTGATGAACATCAAGATGTAAACGGCGCACAAAACGAAATCTTGAATCATTTAACCTCATATCATGATCGTCCGAATATTTTTGTGGTTGGTGATGAGAAGCAGGCGATTTATCGTTTTCAGGGTGCTTCATTAGAAAACTTCCTATACTTTGTCGAGCATTATCACGACACCCAACTGATTACACTTACTGATAATTATCGCTCTACTCAAGAAATATTGAATATTGGCCATGACTTGGTGGCAGTAGACGAGGAACATGTTTTGGCGCCGTATCGTGTTGCCCTAAAATCATTTATGGGTTCTGGTATTGCTCCGGTCGTATCGGTTTATCCGCATGAGGGTTTTGAAGATCAGGCGGTTGTTGACTGCGTAGCACAAAAAATCGCCTCCGGCGTAGCTTTGTCGGAGATAGCGGTGATTGTGCGTTCTAATCGTGAGGTAGAAAATCTTACTACTTTGTTACGTTTGCGCGGCATTGCAGTTAAGCCCAGTGCGGACAGTGACATCTTGGGACACCCCTTATTTTTAGCGTTACTCGATTTGGCAGAGATGATTGTTTATCCGCATGATGAGGCATTATTATCACGGGTGGTATTGGCTCCGTATTGGGGGACTACTTTAGCTGATTTGGCAGAGCTGATGGCCAAGGTTACTTATGATAGGCCTTTGTCTAAGTTGTTATTCGATGAAGAGGCCTGGCAAGCTGCTGATCTTCAACCTTGGCACAACTTAAAACAAGTGATTGTTGATATTAGGAACGCAATGTTAACTGAGTCACCTCATCGTTTGTTGGCTAGGTTGTTGACCGAGTCGCATTTTTTGGAATATGCGGCTACAGCCGATCCAATGTCTTCTACTTACATAATTAGACGTGTTTATGATGAGGTCGAAGCTCTAGTCAGCAACAAAACCGCTCTTACCTTACGTGAGGTTGTCAATAACCTAAGACAAAGAATCCAGTATGGCGTCGCCCTAAACGCTCCGCTTTTGGCTGATAGTGTGGAGGCGGTAGCGGTGATGACAGCCCATAAGTCCAAGGGACTTGAGTTTGCAGTGGTGATTATTCCACATGTGACCGATGCGAGATGGGGAGTCAATAAGCGACCTGATTATTTTAAGGTACCTTTATTTAAAACGGTTACTGATGAGTATGAAGCACTTGAAGATGAAAGGCGATTACTTTACGTGGCCATGACTAGAGCCAAGAGTACTTTGTTGTTGTCCTATAGTGATACCAATGCCGAAGGCAAAGAACTCTTACCGTCACCGTTACTGGATAGTCTACCAGCTCCGGTAGTGGCCAGTGATATCGTCAAACCTTCGCTTTTGACCCAAGCGCGAGTTAGTACCGATCTAGCGCGTATATTTTGCCCTTATATAGAAAAATCTTTGCGGGAAAGAGGTCTATCAGCCACCGCCCTTAACAACGCGATCAAGAACCCATGGAATTTTTTGTATCGTAATGTGATTCGTTTGCCTGAGGTACAGGCTAGTTCGTTACAATTTGGAACGGCCATACATAGTGTGCTTGAGTATGCGACTCGTTACTATAGCAGTAATAAAAGTCTTCCTAGTTTTAATTCATTAAATCAACGTTTGGAATCGGCTCTTGGCAGTCTACCGATGAGTGTCGTGGAATTCACAAATTTATTAGCTAGAGGCCAGTCTGTACTTGCTGTGTATTTAGAGCATTTACCCAAAACTTTGTTAGTTAGTACCAAGGAAGAATTATCACTACGGGTGATGTTGGAGACAAGTTGTCGTTCCATGCCACAAATCTTATTGACAGGTAAGCTAGATCGTCTGGATTTGGATGATGGCGGCTATGCCCAAAAGGTAGTTGATTACAAAACTGGTAAAGCTAAGTCACGAAATGAAATTGAAGGTAAAACTGCCAAGAATGACGCCTCTTATCGTCGTCAGTTAGCCTTTTACTCTTTGTTGTTGCATCTACATGGTGACGAGAAATATATGACAGAAAGTGGGGTGTTGTCATTTATTGAGCCAGATAATAAGGGTCAGATACATGATGAACAGTACGAAAGCGATGCTACTCAGAGACAGTTGTTAGCTGATGAAGTGCAGTCGACTTTGGATGGTTTGCTGTCAGGCGCATTTTTGCAAGACGAAGCTTTGTTGGCGGATAGTGATTATGCGGTCTTCGGTCG
>JACCDV010991944.1_pt1 | contig 18200 bp, 20 predicted proteins | sample 7446131 | NCBI WGS metagenome assembly JACCDV01 (sample SAMN15323448, study PRJNA562643) | freshwater metagenome | isolation source: river surface water | place: USA:Blue River Watershed | collected 2017-08-17 | reverse complement strand
GAATATCCTGAAATTGACCAAGAAGTTAAGGCCATCATAGAAATGATTGAAGCGCAGCCCATGAAGCCTGCATTAAAAGTAGGGATCAGGAATTATTTGAAATAACTAGGTTACAATTTGAAGAAAGTAGATTTCGTCATAGAAGAATTGAAAGTCGAATCGAATTCAAATAATTTTCAAATTAGTGCTTCACGACAACTTCTTCGTAAGGAACCCTGACGCGTTCACCCCAGATACCTGCTTCAGTTGCCTTCCCGACTACAATTACCATATTGATGTGCGTTCTTCTTGGAAGTTTGAGAAAGCGTTTCAAGCGTTTTTCGTCAAAGCCTTCAAGCGGGCAGGTATGAAAGTCTTCAGCGGCAATAGACAGCATGAAGGTCTGAGCAGCTAATGCACAAGATTTTTGTGTAACGACCTTTACGGCAGAAGCCCCTCCTGTTCTGTAGAAAGGTCTGAAAAGACCGCCAAAGAAACTTACTGTTAAGCGAACAGCGGCTAAAATGCGCAAGGGGTCTGCGGCATATAGCAAAGGCATCACTTTGCCGTAATACTGCAGCATCATTTTTTGGGCTTTTGTGGGCTCACCGTTGATTTCATTCTGAACCTGTGCTAAATGCCACTGCTGACGCTCCTTCCATTTGTCTGGGCGCGCTACAAAAACAACCATTTGTTTGGCTGTTTTGGCCGCAGACTGATTGAGGCAAATTGGCACCATCGCTTGCAAAGCTTCAGGGCTTGATATCCAATGGAATTCCCAGAGTTGCATATTGCTTGAATTTGGAGATAATATGGCACGATGTAAGCTCCTTTCAATCACCTCATTGGGCACATTGATTTCTGGGTCAAATTTGCGATTGCTTCTTCTAAACTGAACGATTTGTTCAAAGATCTCTTGTTGTTGCATTTGTTATAAGCTTGAAATGAATTAATCTTTAGCAATAGGAGTGAGGGTATAACCTTGGGCTTTCAGCAGTGCAATAACTCCTTCCGGGCCACCAAGATGTCCGGCACCAACCGCAAAGAAGGTGCTTTCTTTTTGCATCTGAGCACCCATGGGTGCAATCCAGCTGCGGTTGCGAGACAACAACAATAATTCATTGAACTCAGGATAGTCATCGGTTTCTTCAGCCATCAGTTTGCCGAGTTGTTCGAGGTCTTCTTTGAGGTAACAAGCCAAAAGCGTATCGTAAGATTTCATGCTGCTTTGGTAGTCTTCTTTCAGCATGCCAACTTGTGTTGACATGGGTAGCTGCTCAAATAAAGACAATTGAAAATCAATGGTTTCTAAACCCATTGTTTTTTTGTGTTGTTTTTTGGCCATTTTGTTGAATTCCATTTCATAGGAAGCCATATTAGTCATGCTTTCTTGAACCATCAGGCTCGAGAAAAACATAGGTTGTAGTCGGCTACTGCGCTCAAATTTACTTTCGCTCCATTTTAAACTATCAATGCAGTACATTTTGAGGCGGATATAATCTTGTGGCTCCATGAGGTCTTTAAGTGTTTTGCCATCGGCGATTACGGCCCGTTGTGCCATGGCAATTTTCTCACTGGCACTCATATTGAGGTCTACTTCCATAGCAAGCGTGCTACACGTTTTAAAAGCGCGCTCTAGGCTTTTCGGGATTTCAAATTGTTCCTTTGGTAAGATATGGATGGTTCCGTATAAATAAGAAGGCTCTGCGAGGTCTTTGCCAGAAATCATGTAAAACAATTGTGCTTTGGCAAAAAGCGGCAGTAAAAAGGCTAATAAAAGGTATTTTTTCATAAGAAATTTTGGTTCTGTGCTTATCCGTTGAGAAAGTCTACTTCTCAATAGAATTGCGTCGTAAAATTAAACATTCAAACGGCATCTGCTTTAAAATCTGCTTTTTTGACACAATTTGACAGCGGAAAACTGCCAGCTTGTCTTAAACTCAGACTTGGCCTTATCTTTGCAAAGTACAGACCAAAGTAAAATAGAGTCATTATGTCAGTTGAAAACGAAGCACACGAAGAATTAAATCAAGAAGCGCAAGAAAACCAAACGCAAGAGAACGAAGCTCAAGATAGCAACGAACAAGAGCAACAAGAAGCTGCGTCTGAGGCCAACTCCGATGAATTCCGCGACAAATTTGTGCGCCTTTATGCCGAGTTCGAGAATTACCGTCGCCGAACCAATCAAGAGCGCCTCGATCTCATTGCTTCTGCTAACGCTGGTTTACTAAAGGATATGTTGTCAGTTCTAGACGATTTTGACAGAGCGGTCGCCAACAATGAAAATCTAGAAGATATCGAAGCCCTCAGAGAAGGCTTCAAATTAATTCAAAATAAATTCAAACAAATTCTACTTTCAAAGGGGCTTAAAGAAATGGAAGCCAAAGGCCAGGCATTTGACAGTGATTTACACGAAGCCATTGCCAATATTCCTGCTCCAGAAGAAGCACTTAAAGGTAAAGTAGTTGATGATGTAGAAAAAGGTTATTATCTCAATGACAAGGTTTTGCGTTATGCAAAAGTTGTAGTAGGACAATAAAACGAACATGAGTAACAAAAGAGATTATTACGAAGTATTGGGTGTTTCTAAAAATGCCGATGAAGCCGAAATCAAAAAGGCTTATCGCAAACTAGCGCTCAAATATCACCCCGATAAAAACCCCGATGACGCCAGTGCTGAGGAAAAATTCAAAGAAGCTGCTGAGGCTTATGAAGTCCTGAGCAACGCTGAAAAGAAAGCACAATATGACCGTTTCGGGCATGCTGGAATGGGCGGTGCAGGTGGCTTTGGCGGCGGCATGAACATGGACGACATCTTCTCGCAATTTGGCGACATTTTCGGTGGCGCATTTGGCGGTTCGTTCGGCGGTAGCCGCGGCGGTTCAAGAGTCGTAAAGGGCACCAACCTTCGCGTTAAAATGAAACTTACTCTCGAAGAAATTGCCAACGGGGTCAATAAAAAAATCAAAGTCAACAAACTGGTTCAGGCCGAGGGCGTTACTTATAAAAATTGCCCAACCTGTCAAGGATCAGGTCGCATCACACGCGTGGCGCAAACCTTTTTAGGAGCCATGCAAACGCAGTCCACCTGTCATGTGTGTCAGGGTGCAGGTAAAACCGTAGAATCCAAACCTTCAGATGCCGATGCGCAAGGTCTTAAGCGTCAGGAAGAAGTCATTGAAATCGATATCCCAGCAGGTGTTGAAGACGGCATGCAACTCAGTGTGCGCGGCAAAGGAAACGCGGGGCCATTCAATGGTGCTGCCGGTGATCTCATTGTGGTCATTGAAGAAATCGAACACGAAGAGCTCAAGCGCGAAGGAGAAAACCTCCATTACGATGCTTATGTCAATTTTGTAGACGCTGTGCTCGGCGCTTCTCTAGAGGTTCCTACAGTTGGCGGAAAGGTCAAAATCAAAATGGATGCCGGCACGCAAAGTGGCAAAGTGCTGCGTCTGCGCGGTAAAGGCTTGCCTAGTGTGCAGGGTTACGCAACCGGTGATCTTTTTGTGCACTTACACATTTACACGCCAACGGCTGTTTCCAAAGAAGAAAAAGAAACGCTTGAAAAGCTTCGCGATTCCGAGAATTTTGATCCACAAAAAGCGCAAAAAGACAAAGGATTCTTTAGTCGCATGCGCGATATCTTTTCCTGATGCGATTCATAGAAGCAGCCAAACAAGGTAAAGGTACTGTCAGTCTCTATGCTGGCGGTATTTTACTGTTGGTCTTGCTTTATGTATTAGGTTCTTTGCCTTTACTGCTCGATTGGCAGGCACATTTTCCGGGATCAAATTTTGACCTTGAAAACCAGCAGCTCGTGGCAGCCTTTGGTAGTTTGCGCTTCTTTTTTTGGATGTTGTTTCCATTTGTGCTCCTCTTTATTGGTCTACTACTTTATCTCGTATTTGTCCATCAAAGAAAGTTGCGCCCGATATTCACAGCAGCACCTCGCTTTAGATGGGGGCGCTTTTTTTGGTTAGCCGCTTTGCTGTTAGTTTTACTCGGTATCGTTTCTTTTACACCAATTTTCATTGATACTGCTTCAGGCGCTAGCTTGCAATGGAATTTCAAACCACAGCAGTTTTTTCCGCTATTAGCACTTTCGATTTTACTCATTCCCATACAAGCTGCCGCAGAAGAACTCATTTTCAGGGTCTATGCTTTACAAGGCCTTTATGCCAGAACGGGAAAGATTTGGCTGAGTCTAGTGCTAAGTGCTGTGTTTTTTGCTGTTGTTCATGGCTCTAATCCTGAAATTCAGGCCCTGGGCCCGGCAATCATTCTTTATTATTTCATGGCAGGCTTCTTTCTCGCACTGATCAGCGTTCAAGATAACGGCCTCGAGCTCGCGCTTGCTTTTCACGGCATCAATAACATTTTTAGTGCTGTGGTCATCTCCAGCACCTGGCAAGTTTTTCATACAGATGCTTTATGGCTCGACAACGCCGAACCCGGTAGCGCATGGGTACATTTGCTCACTGGCGCCGTGTTTTTTACAGGTTTATACTTCATTTTAGCAAAAAAGTACCATTGGAAGTCTTTAGTTGAATTGCGCTAGCTAAGTTTTTTGTAGCTTTAAATCATGATTCAAATAGAGGGTGTCAGTAAGTCATATCAGCGAAAGCTGGTACTCGATGACGTCAGTATTTCCCTGACGCAAGGCCAAATTTTCGGACTACTCGGTCCGAACGGAGCAGGTAAAACCACGCTCATCCGTATGCTCAATCAAATGATCAGCCCCGATTCAGGGCACATTTTATACCAGGGTAAAGCGCTTTCACCAACGCAACTCCAAAACATCGGTTATCTTCCTGAAGAACGCGGTTTATACAAAAGCATGGGCGTTGAAGAACACCTTTTGTTCTTGGCTCGGCTACGTGGCTTACCCAACAAACAAGCCAAAATAAATGTAGATAAATGGCTCAATCATTTTGAAATTGATTCATGGCGCAACAAACGCATTGCTACTTTATCCAAAGGAATGGCTCAGAAAGTTCAATTTTTAGCAGCTTTGGTTCACGAGCCTGAATTACTCATTCTTGACGAACCGCTTTCGGGTTTTGACCCCATGAATGTTGAACTCATCATGAATGAAATCAAGGCTTTACAAACCCAAGGGCGCACCATTATTTTGTCTACGCACAACATGAAAAGTGTCGACGAAATTTGCGATGCTGCAGCACTGCTACATCAAGGAAAGGTGCTGGCTCAAGACAGCATCTGGAATTTGCGATCAGCTAGTAGCAAGGGTGAAATTGAGGTGCGTTTTGAAGGACACATGCTCGCGTTTGCCAATGCACTCTGGACCGATTTTGAATTGGTCGAGCAAAAAGAACTCAGCGAAGGTCGTTACGCTTGTTTGCTGCGCATCAGAGGTGAGCGCACACTCAATGACCTCATGCGCTCCTTGCAGGATCAAGTAGTTGTTGAGCGCCTAGAAAAACGCTTGCCTTCAATGCAAGAAGTATTTATTGATTTAATTTCTCAACATCAGTTGCAGCATGACTAAGTTTTGGTTAATTACACAACGCGAATGCAAAGAGCGCTTGTCTCAACGCGGTTTCTGGTGGATGCTCATTTTGGGCCCAATGGTCGTTTTGTTTTTACTCGTGGCGCTGCTTTTAGCGGCCGATCAAGGCAAAGAAAAAATCAAAGTACTTATTGCTGATCCTGGGCAAATTATGGAACACAAAGTGCTCGCTCAACAAGAAAAATACATTGAGTACTACTTCCTAGATGCCTATTTAGAAATTGAAGAATTTAAAGATGCTAAGGCTTATCAAGAATTTGATGTTTTGTTAGAGCTCAATGAAAAAGTACTGAATAACAAAAAATGTTTTGTCTTTTACCGCGAGCAGCCTAGCATCGATACCCGCATGCAGCTCAAGTTTGAGGTAGAGCGCCGCATTGAAGAAATTTTAGCCAAAGAGTTTTCAGCGCTAAGTGTACAAGCTTTTCGCAGTATCAAACAAGGCCTCATTTTTGATTTTCGAGACCTCGATGATCCTAAAAACGAAGCCAAAGAAACTTCTAGTTGGACAGGCTTTGCTTTAGGGGCCTTTATTCTGCTTTTTGTAGGTATTTACGGCATGACCATCTTCAGAGCCACGGTCAAAGAAAAAAGTAACCGCATTGTCGAGGTACTTTTGGCGAGTGTAAAGCCAAGTCAGCTCATGATGGGCAAAATTGCAGGTATTGGTTTGGTCGCTTTGTTGCAACTATTTGGTTGGATACTTGTCATGGGTTTGGGTTTTTGGATACTCCGACACACCTTGTTTGTCGATTTACTCGATCCAAGTTATTGGCAGGGTACAGCAGGTGTTAGGCTCAATCCGCTGAGTGATTTTCTTTTTGAAAAACTCAACTTTGGCTTTTTGCTCTTTCATTTCTTGCTCTTTTTCTTGGCCAGTTTCTTTTTCTACGGAGCGCTTTTCTCGGTGCTAGGAGCCAGAAGTGCGGCAGATGCAGACGGCCAGCAATTCCTCATTCCGTTATTACTACTCATTGTCTTTGGTCTTGTCGCAGGCGGCTTTTACATTTATTATCCGGCAGCAGGGCTCTCTAATTTCTTTCAATACTTACCTTTTTCATCGCCGGTTTTAGCCATGATCCAACTTACACAAGGAGCTACGCTAGATGCTTACATGACCGTCCTCCTCAGTTTGTTGGTGCTTGTACTTTGCGCTATTTTGCTGCTTTGGTTGGCAAGTCGTTGGTACAAAAAGACCATCCTGAAATTCTAAGCGCATGCGCAGGGCAGTCATCGATTTAGGTACCAACACATTTAATCTGCTGATTGCCGACATCCAAACGCGTCAAATTCTTTTTCAGACCAAAGAAGGTGTTGCTCTAGGTATGGGCGGTATCAATGAAAAACGCATTAGCCCAGATGCGCAGGCACGTGCACTAAAGGCACTGCAACATTTCAAAATGCTTTGCGATCAATGGGAGGTAGCACAAATCCATGCCATCGGTACTTCTGCTTTGCGCGATGCCCAGAATTCCGCCGATTTGGTTCAGTTGGTGGCCGATGAATTAGCCATTCAAATTGAAATTATTACTGGCCTTCAAGAAGCCAATCTCATCTACAAAGGCGTAGCACTTACTTATCCGTTCGAACAACCTGCACTCATTATGGACATCGGTGGAGGTTCTACTGAATTTATTGCAGCTGATTCCAAAGGCCCGTTTGTGGCACATTCTTTTGATATTGGGGTTTCTCGTCTGTTTCAACATTTTACGTTTCAAGATCCTTATTCACAAGAGGATATCCAAAGGGTAGAGACCTACCTAGCTCAACACTGCCAGACCTTTTTTGAACAAGCTTTGCCCGAAATACTCATTGGCGCATCAGGAAGTTTTGAAACTTTTTATGAATTATTGGAGGGATCTTTTTTTGAAGCAAATGGTCAGGCGCAAAAAGTAAATACGGAGCATTTTTTCAAGATGCTCGATCAGATTATTGCCTCTTCACAGGCCGAACGCGACGCGAATCCGCACATCATTGCCATACGCAAACGCATGGCTCCGCTAGCCGCTATCAAAACAAGATGGGTGCTTCAGAAAACCCAAGCCAAACAAATCTTTATCTCACCAAATTCCTTGAAAGAAGGAGTGCTATTCGGATAACCATGAAAATATTTTTCAGTTTCTTCATTAGTTTTTTGAGTCTTCAATTATGGGCACAAGTACCAGCGATAGATGTTTTGGCATATCAACTGAACATCAAATTGGCAGACCATACCGATTCAATTTATGTGACCGAGCAAATAGAACTGCTTAAATATGAATCTGAACTCAGTTCGTTGGTGTTTGATTTTTATGGGCCTCAAAAGAAGGGCGATGGGATGACTGTCAGTAAGGTTTCTTTGGCGGGTAAAGCACTGGCTTTTACACAGTCTGAAAAGAAATTAAATATTACACTTCCCAAACGAAACAAGGCCAGTGAATTGAAAATTGAGATCCAATTTGCGGGCATCCCGTCCGATGGCCTCGTGATCAGTAACAACCAGCACAACGAACGCACTTTTTTTGCAGATAACTGGCCTAATCGCGCTCATTATTGGTATGCCTGCATTGATCACCCTTCGGAAAAAGCGCGCTATGATTTTATTGTAGAAGCGCCTGAAAAATACCAAGTGGTTGCCAACGGAGAGCTCCTTTCAAAAATGCAAGGCGCTGCCCAGACCCATATTTGGCATTACCGTATGCAGCAGGCTATTCCGGCAAAAGTGGCGGTCATTGGCTGCGCGCGTTTGGTGCAAAAAGAGGTAGGTGTGCTCGATGGTTTGTCAATCCAAGCCAGTGTTTATCCGCAAGACAGCGTGCTGGCTTTCAAGAGTTTTGAACCGACACCGCAAATTATTGCCTTTTATAAAAAAATAGTTGGACCGTATCCTTTTGAGCAACTCAACAACGTGCAGTCTACCACGCGTTACGGCGGCATGGAAAACGCAGCTTGTATCTTTTACGACGAAGCCTCCCTGAAGGCGAATTTGAATTCAACCCATCTCATTGCACACGAAGTGGCGCATCAGTGGTTTGGCAATTCAGTTACCGAGGCTGATTGGCAGCACCTTTGGCTTAGTGAAGGTTTTGCGACCTATCTGACCAATTTATACATCGAAAATTTCGAGGGTCAAAAGGCCTTTCATGAGCAACTCAAAAAAGACAGAATCCGGGTTACAAATCTTTACAATAACGGTTTTCATCAGGCACTGGTCGATTCTCTGACGCCAAATATTCAAGAGCGCCTGAACGCCAATGCCTACCAAAAAGGTGCCTGGGTCTTGCACATGTTGCGCCAAGAAATAGGCGACTCTTTATTTTTCACAGGGCTGAGTCAATTTTATCTACAATTCCAGAATGGCAATGCACGCTCTGAAGACTTCGTGCGTGTTATGCGTGCCCAAAGCTCCAAAGACCTCAGCGTTTTCTTCAAGCAATGGCTGTATCAAGAAAGACACCCTGTCCTCAAAGCGAAGTTAAGCGAGGAGGAGGGGCAGCAGTTTTTTGAGCTTCGTCAGTTGCAAAAAGAACAATTTCAATTTTCATTAAAGGTGGCATTCTATTACGATAATGGCGACATAAGCGTCCAAAAATTCACTATAAACGACAACAAACATCACTTCGCTCTACCCCAAATTGCGGGCAAAACGATCACTAAGTTTCAATTAGATCCGAATACGGAATTGTTGTTTGAGGAGGTGAAATGAATCCATTTTTGAGAAAAATTTATATATTGATTGAACTTATCTATATTTGGCTTAACATTTTACTGCTAATTCATTTGCTATGAACAAATCCCTATGCCTTATTTTTATTTTTATTTCAACTTTTGCTCATTCGCAACTATCTAATGGCTTAATAGCCATGTTTCCATTTGACCAAAACTTCAATGATTTAGGGCCGAATGCCATAGTTGTAAATCCTACAGGAACTAGTTTTACAGATGATAGAATGGGTATTCCAAGTAATGGTCTTGCATTGGGTTCACAAAATTACATCGACTTCAATAATTCCGCTCTCAAAATAGACTTGCCTATCACCATTTCAGTTTGGGTTAAAGTTCAGTCTTTTGCTAACTTCAATATGATTTTTATTTCAGATAATGTTTACAATAATTATTATGGTTATTGGCTCAATATTGCAGCAAATACAGGGCAAATTGGTGCTCATGTTGCAGCTGGGCTTGGTGGTGCTAATTCGTCAAATCGGCGAACTTTTCTAACGACTAATGGTCTTTCATTGAATACTTGGCACCATATTGTGGCGGTAATTAGAGGCGCTCAAGATATGAAAATTTACATCGACTGTGAACTACAATCAGGAACATATTCAGGGACTGGCGCTCTCAATATAAACTATTCTAATGAAAATTCTTGTATTGGTGGATATGTTGGTAATTCAACTAATACGAATGGGGCTTATTTGATCGGGGATATGGATCAACTTGTTTTTTGGAATCGAGAACTCACAATGAATGAAATACAGGAGATATGCCAAAAAAATAATGACCTAGGGACAACAGAGCAAGAACTTGTTGCTGATGTTTGTGTTTATCCAAACCCATTCACATCAGAATTTACAATCTCGTCAAAATTACCAGAGACCTATTCCTACGAACTCCTTGATATTAATGGTAAGGTTTTACTCAAAGGGATGCTTGCCGGACAAACAAATAAAGTTCTTAATTTAGATGCATTTGCACCAGGAACCTATCTTTTACAGACCAAGAAAGGTGAGTATATCAATACGCAACGATTAGTTAAACAATAACTTTTCTTTGAAAGATCTTTAACTAAACCTCTTTTGTGCTATTGGCAACCATCGATTTGATCACCAAGATTTCGTCTTCGTTGAGATAGCGCCATTGCCCTACGGGTACATCTAGTTCGATGTTCATGATGCGGACGCGTTTCAATTTCGAGACGCGGTAGTCTAAGAACTCGCACATGCGGCGAATTTGGCGGTTGAGCCCTTGGGTCAAGATGATTGAAAAAGAATGACTCCCGATTTGCTTGACCTGACACTTGCGGGTCATGGTGCCCAAAATAGGAATGCCGTTGCCCATCTTTCTGATGAAATCTTTCGTGATTGGCTTATTTACGGTAACCACATATTCTTTTTCGTGGTTATTACGCGCTCTTAAAATCTTATTGACGATATCGCCATCGTTGGTTAAAAAGATAAGACCCTCACTTGGTTTGTCAAGCCTTCCAATAGGGAAGATGCGTTTGGGGTGATTGATGTAGTCAATGATGTTGTCTTTTTCACGGATGTGGTCGGTGGTGCAGACAATACCCACTGGTTTGTTAAAAGCAATATAAATGAATTCTTCTTGGGGCTTTCTAACTGCTTCGTCATCGACTGTAACGACATCTGTAGGGAAAACTTTGGTACCCATTTCCGGAATTTTTCCGTTGATACGTACGCGTCCTCTTTCAATCAGCTGATCTGCTGCTCTTCTTGAGCAGTAGCCAACTTCACTGAGGTATTTATTAATGCGTATGCCTTCTGGGTTCTCCATGTTTTGATTCAAACAGGGCAAAGGTACTTAAAATATAACTTTTAAAATTTGTGTAATTTTCCCCATGCGAAAAGTAAAAGGCTACTTCTTGTTTTTTTGGATTTTTTGCGGGGTCACTAGTTGCTTAGCGCAAACCGATGAGCACCTGCGTCGTACGCAAGATGTACCTGCCATTGAAGTACAAAATGGCAATCAGGCTGAGTTAGCCAGGATTTTGATCGCAGCGCTTCAAGTGGAGAGCAAAACAGAGGAGCGCAAGATGGCTTATTTTGAACTCAAAAGTTCGCTTGAAAATAAACAGATTGAACTCATTGAAGCTTATTTTCTACTCACTCAAGGAGCTTTTGGTCCGAAAACAGCAGCGCTTAAGACCGGCAGATTTGCGCTTTTACCTTTTGAGAACCGTTATTTCACTTCACATGCAACGGCCAATGCTTTATTGGATTTTAGGCTGACTGAAGCCAATCCAATTTATCCGCATTCTCCATTCAATGTCGGTAAAAAACCACAGCGCTATTTTCGCTTCATGCTCACTGATTCGGTGCAAACCAGCTCAGCAGACACCTTAATTGAAATCAGGTTTATCCCTAAACAGCAAGATGGCACTTCGTTTAGTGGCTATGCTTGGTTGAACCCAAAAACACAAGAGCTCAGGCAGGTTTCTCTGACGTGTCGGGCGTGTATTCAGCAGCCTTTTTTGCCTTTGTTCCCGTCCGATAGCATTCAAAGTATTGATTTCAACATCCTGGCTTCCTATGCGCCCAAAAAACAAGGTGCTTCCATGCAGCATTTAAAGGCCACCTATGACATTTCTTACCTCAGCAGAAGGCCCGAACAAGATTCAGCTCAACTGAATTATCATAGTGAGGCCAATATCCAAACTTATGCGCTTAGTCAAGCTTCGCCGTTGCCTCATTTTTATTTTGAGCAAGGCGTTGATGTCTATCGTAAAATCATGGCCTTTCCTTATCCGGCTTATTTTTGGAAAGCGAACCCCGAACCGTTCCCAAGCGCAGTTCAGGCACTGCAAAATGAGCAATTTTATCAGCGCGCGACCATTAGCAACGAGCGCATCGCCAAGCGTGAAATTAAACATACTAGAATTTTTGAGCACCCCTATATTCCGTGGTCGAATAATCGGGTGTTGTTGCGTGAAGAAATACCAGCAGCACTGGGTTCGGGCAAAGTAAACATGGGAGACGTTACGCCGCTTTATAAACTAGAAGTACAGCTTTTTTACGACTTCATTCAGTCAAAAGACTCTTTACTTTTTTTAAGCAGCTGCGTCATCGACCCTTACTTGACCTATTACCATTTAAGTATTGACAATACGGTCAATTGCTTCATCAATATGTATTTTGATCTGTGTGAAATGGAACGCAGGAAATTTGAAACACGTTGTGAGGCGGCTCATTATGAGCAAACACAAGTTGCTGCACTTTACGAGGAGACACAACTTCAGCTACAGCAAGTGCTGCAAGCATTTCTTGAAGAAGTAGATCGGGGCAGTCGAAAAAAGGCGATGCTCAAGTGGAACCAAATCATCCTTGACGAGTTGTGCATTGACAACATGCGCTTATTTGCTTACGAGTAATTAGGTTCTAAACACTGAAGCAGGCTCGAGTTTGGTGATGCGGCGGATGGCAAAAAGCGTTCCGGAAATAGAGATCAAGGCTGTTATGACAAAGAAACCAACCTTGATGAGCGGCGAGAAACTAAAGAGCGTTCCGGCGTTGGCTATTCCGTTTCGGAAACCTTCTATCAAGGCATAACCAATGATAAAACCAATGATGGCATAAAGGCTGGCTTGCATCAGAATGAGTTTGCGAATATAGGCGTTGGTGGCGCCAATGGCCTTGAGCGTTCCGTAATCTTTAATGCGGTCAATGGCTGCAGAGTAGAGGGTTAGGCCAATAATGATGAAGCCCGAAATGAGTGCAAAAATGATGAGTGTACCAAAAGAAAAGGCAATCCCACTCGATTTCAAGACCGTCAAGATGGTTTGATTTTTAAATTCAACGGGCATCCAGGCTTTGACACCAGGGATGTTGGCGTTGATATATGAAACCACTTGTTGCATATTGGTATCGTTGTCTACTTTTACTAAAAAGGCCGAGGTTTTGCTCGCAGAAACATTACCTAAAAAGCGAGCGCGTGCTAAAGTGGTGTATGAAATGAGGCCGCCCCCGAAAGAACGCGCACCTTTGGTGAGCGCCGCTATCCGCACCTGCTTGTTGTTGACCTCAAAATAGTCGCCTTTTTTGGGGTTGCCTAAGGCTTTGGCGTCAAAGAAATCAACAGAAACCGCTCCGTCTGAAACGAGGTCAGAAGGGGAGCCATCGAAGAAAATTCCTTGTTGTATGCCATTGAATTCGGGTAGTTCTACCCCAACAATACTGAGCCCAGCAGCAGTGCCGTCCGGGAAGCGTGCAGCGCCACTGGCAATGACAAACTGATGTGCTTTTTCAACATGCGGTAAACTTTCGATTTCATAACCCAGGCGCACATCGATAGGCGCCAAAGCATTGACGTTTTCGGTTTTGTTGTCGGTTACCCAAACATAGCCATCGTTGACACGCACAAAATAGCACATGGCATTGGTCAAGAAAGTAAAAATACCGGTTTGCTGCCCCACCAAGAAGATAGAAATGATCACGCCAAATAAAGCCCCGATACTTTTGGGCTTGTCAAATTTGATGAACTTAAGGGCGGTTCTGAGTAATTGCATGGTTTATAGCCCAATAATACATTCAACTCTGCTTCCAATCAGAACGGCATCTGGGTTGTCAATTTGCACCCTTACCTCACGCACGCGGCGGTCTTCTAAATTATCTGCGCGGTCATTGAAAATAGATTTCTTAGATAAAAAAGGCGCACAATACACAACCGTTCCGGTAGTAAGTTTTTCGGTGCTGCCTTGCACATTGATCTGGACTCGTTGGCCTTTTTTAACCTTCATGGCAAAAAGTTCATCGACCTCAGTTGTAGCAATCAAACCACCTGCAGGCGCAAAATCGGCAATTTTAGCACCAAGTGGGAGTGTTTGCCCCACTTTGACATCCCAATTCAGGATCATGCCGTCTGAAGGTGCCACAATTTGCTTCTTGGCGCTCAGGGTTTGGGTATAGCTGAGTTCCATCTGCACTTCATTCAAAGCAGCTTGCGCTTCTGCTAAATCGGCTTTGGCCACCAGGAGGTCAGCGCGGAGGTTATTGTAAGTGTTCTCTGAATCAAAGGCTTGTTTTTGAGTGCCGGCATTGCTTTGCGCCAATCTTTGGTCGCGTTGGCGCTCTTGATCTGCAGCTTGCAATTTGATCTCAAGTGCCTGAATTTTAGCATTCAGGCTATTGATTTTTTGCTGGCGCGTTTGCAATTTAGCACTGGTCTGACGCATTTGTGCTTGTTCCGTACTAGCGTCTAGTTCACAAAGCACCGTTCCTTTCTTGACCACAACACCTTCTTCTACACAAATTCTCAGGACCTTACCGCCGTTTTCGGCACCTAAAGGACTGATTTTTTCAGAAGGCTCAATGCGGGCCACACCAATAATCTGCTCGATTTGATCTACTTTATAGTTTTTGGCGGGTGTCTTTTCTTCCTTTTTTTCGCCACAAGCAATAAGGGCAAATGCGAGTGTGGTACTTAGAATAACTTTTGTATACATAATTAATGGATGGCTAATTTTTGATTGAGTTCTGTTTTGGTGATTTCTGTTGCTAAACCAGCCTCTACCTCGATAATGCGGTCAGCGTATTGCAATAAACGTGGGTCATGGGTCACTACACAAACGGCCTTGCCATTTTTAGCTAAAGTGACCAATTCGTGCATGACAGTTGAAATAGAGTTGGCGTCTAGTGAAGCAGTGGGTTCATCACACAAAACGAGTTGCGGATCTGTGACTAAGGCCCTGGCAATGGCTACGCGCTGTTGTTGCCCGCCCGATAATTGTTTGGGTAAATTGCTTTTGCGGTCAAGCATGCCAACCAAAGACAAAGCATCAAGTGCTTTTTGCTTGGCTTCGTGGCGCGGTGTTTTTTTAAGCTGCAGCGGCATCATAACGTTGTCAAGGGCATTGAGCGGCGCAATGAGGTTGAAGCTCTGAAAAACAAAGCCAATCGTATGCAGACGCAGTGCAGCAAGTTCATTTTGATTGAGCTCATTGACGAGTTCATTTTTTACCCAAAGTTTTCCATACGAGGGGTAAATGACACAACCCAACAAAGAGAGTAGGGTAGTCTTGCCTGAACCAGAAGGGCCAATGATGAGTAACAATTCTCCGGATCTGATTTCGAGGTCGACAGGTTGTAGTGCAACAATGGTTTGGTCGCCAACTTGGTATTCTTTACCAACACCCGAAAGTTTGGCAATCACGCCAGGAGGCAGCTCGTGTTGTTGGTTAATTTGTTCTTGTTTTTTCATGAGAATTTCAATAAGCGCTTGATCCAGGTCATTTTTGCTTTGGTGTAAGGCGGGTATTTCAAAGGCGCTTCAAGTATGTTAGGTTTTTCAAAGATAGCTTTCTGGTGCGAGAAACAATCAAACCCCGCTTTTCCGTGATAAGCGCCCATGCCACTGTTACCCACGCCACCAAAAGGCAAATGCGGGTTGGTGATGTGCATAATGGCATCATTGATGCAGCCGCCACCAAAAGAGAGCTGTTGGGTCCAGAGTGTTTGTTCGGTTTTGTTATTACTGAATAAATAAGCCGAAAGCGGTTTTTCGTTGTGTGTAATATATTGCAAAACCTCATTGAAATCTGAATAAGGCAAAACTGGCAAGAGCGGACCAAAAATTTCTTCTTGCATGATGGGCTCGGTCGTGGAAATGTCTTTTAAAATGGTCGGTGCAATAGTTCGAGTCCTTTGATCTATCTGACCGCCATAAACTATTTTGTTCGGATCAATGAGCTTGGTAAGGCGCTCAAGATTGCGCTCATTGATGATTTGCACATAGTTGTGGTTTTCAAGCGCGTATTGATTTTTTTTAATTTCTTGCCCAAGTAAATCGAGGCATTGTTGGTAGATAGAGCTGTGCACAAAGAGGTAGTCTGGTGCAATGCAAGTTTGGCCAGCATTTAAAAACTTGGCCCAAACCAGGCGCTTGATTGCGGTAGGCAAAGCAGCAGAAGGCGTAATTACTGCGGGGCTTTTACCGCCAAGCTCAAGAGTAACAGGAGTAAGGTGTTGAGCGGCCGCTTGGTATACAATTTTACCAACCGCAGGGCTGCCCGTAAAAAAGATTTTGTCAAAGCGCTCTGAAAGCAAAGCCGTCGTTTCAGGCACTCCACCCAAAACAACCGTAAAAATTTTCGGGTCGAAATATTCGGCCACGATATCTGCCATACATTGTGCACTTGTTGCGGCCAATTCAGATGGCTTCAAGACAACCGTATTACCTGCCGCCAAAGCGGCGATGGCAGGTGCAAAAGACAATTGTACAGGATAATTCCAGGCACCAATGACCAAGCACACCCCCAAGGGTTCGGGTTGAATACGAGAGCGCCCAGGAAGGTTGACTAAATTGGTCGGCACGCGTTTGGCCTGCATCCAGTCAGACAACTTAGCCAGCGCTTCATCGATGTCTTTGATCAATATGGCAAATTCGGTCAAGAATGCTTCGTGCGCCGATTTATGAAAATCTGCATGCACCGCCTCATAAATGCGCGTTTCGTTGGCCACTAACATTTGCTTGAAAAGCTTTAACTGTGCTTTTCGGGCAGCCAAGGGTTTGGTTTGTTGGCTTTGAAAGTAGGTGCGTTGCTTAGTTACGATAGTTGAATAATCCATTTTGACAAGCTTTCACTAAAGATACAACACCTCAAAGAGTAAAGGGTTTTTATTATTTATATATTTGATTAAAATTTTTGATCATGAAATCTACAAAAATCACCTACTGGGTCAGTACTTCAATCATCTTCTTACTCGAAGGTCTTATGCCAGCCCTTACTTCTCAATCTGAAATGGCCAAAGAAGGAATTGCTCACTTAGGTTATCCGGCTTATTTTGGTGTTACTTTAGCCATCTTTAAAGTTTTGGGCGCACTCACCTTGATCATTCCACAGGCACCAAAAAGACTCAAAGAATGGGCCTACGGCTGTTTTACAATCGAATTTCTTTTTGCAGGCATTAGCCACGGAGCTGTCGACGGTATCAACGGAGAAACATTCTTTCCGTTAGTCATTATCGGAATCCTGATGCTTTCCTACACTTCTTACCACAAATTGCAGCAGCAATAGATGGAAAACCAACCCAATAACCCGCTGCATGGCGTCAAACTAGCCGATATCTTATCAGAACTAGTAGACAACTACGGCTGGGAACACATGGCCTTCAAGGTCAACATCAATTGCTTCAAACACGACCCTTCCATCAAGTCGAGCTTGGTCTTCTTGCGCCGCACTCCTTGGGCTCGCAACAAAGTCGAGCAGATGTTTTTGGAGATGATGCGTAAGAAAGTAAACTAGATTTTAAAACCCTCCATGGAACTATCGCTCACAACTCCTGCATTATTGTTTTCCTCCATTTCACTGATTATGTTGGCCTACACCAACCGGTTTCTGGCTTATGCCAATGTGATTCGGAATTTACATGGTGCTTATAAAAAAGACCCTAATCAGGTGCTCATGGCACAAATTGTTAACCTCAGAAAACGCCTTTACCTGACCCGATCCATGCAGATTTTCGGAATTTCTAGTTTGCTGTTGTGCGTGGTTTCCATGTTTTTAGTTTACATCAAACAAGATATTTTAGCCGTGTGGTCCTTCGGTTTGGCACTCGTTTTACTCATTGTATCGCTTGCATTACTCATCTGGGAAATTCAAATTTCAGTCAAAGCGCTCGAGCTACACTTGGAGGATATTGAGGGGGAGTAGCGCTAACGAGGTGGGCTTTTGACTTTCTTTTTTATGGGCGTTAAAAATAATGTGCATTCGACAATCCTTGAATTGAATAATGATCAGCTATTGGAAACCATGAATAGCTATTGGATACGATTCAAAGGAATTACATTAATAAATGATCCGAAATAATGAACAAACTTTTTGAACTTATCCTGATATTATGGATTACGATGAAATTGTTGGGGATGAAGAGTAGAAATGGTTCCGCACAAATTGGTTATATAATTAACGAATGCCGTACTTTTCAGGATATGTTTGATGAATTAAATTTCATCTGATCGACAAGATCTT
>JACCDV010155168.1_pt1 | contig 18209 bp, 16 predicted proteins | sample 7446131 | NCBI WGS metagenome assembly JACCDV01 (sample SAMN15323448, study PRJNA562643) | freshwater metagenome | isolation source: river surface water | place: USA:Blue River Watershed | collected 2017-08-17 | reverse complement strand
TTTTTTTTAATTTTTTTTTTTTTTTACTGTTTTTTTTTTAACTATTTTTAATGTTAATATTAAGTATATAAATAAAATTGCTTAAACACATAAAAAATAAATTAGGAGACTTTTTCTATAAAAAAATTTATATAATATTTGTTTTATCATATTTTCTTTTATATTTGAAAATATATTAATATTTAGCATCTCATATTACTAATTTATAATTATATTACATATATTTATTGTATTGTTGTCATTTATAACAATATATAATATTGAGGAAAACTAAAAAAATTATTTTTAAATATTGCCCTACATTATAAATAATAATAAGAATATTATTATAAATATATAAAAAACATAAAAATTATTTAAAATTCCGGTAATCCTGCTGCCGCCGCTTCCATCACATTGAGCATTTGTCCATCTGCTTCTTGGATTGCGGCTTGGCCTGCTTCTGCTTGCAGTTGTGCAATTGCAGTTTCCAAGAATTGTAGCACATCCGGAACATCTCTCGCCGCAGCAACAAGATAACTCCGCAATAATGGATTATGCAACATGTTCATAACCGCTTGTGTGGAAATTTGACTCCCACATGACATGGAATGAACAATGTCCTTTGCGAAAGCAACTTCTGCGCATTGCAGGATCTCGTCCGGACTATTCACCACATACGAATACGAATTCGGCGGAACACGACACGCAGAGACGTCGGCTAGAAACCTCTCTAATTGGCGAGAAGCAAACATATTGCAATGCACATCACTGAGGTTTCCATTCTTTGTTCGCGGATACTCTTGTGGAGGAGGCACATACAATTCGGGAAACTTCTGTTGGCAATGAGCACTTAACAACCAACGATACAAACCAAGGATAACTCCCTTGTTGAAGCGACCCTCCTCAGTATCATCGAATCGTATGCCACGACTCGCAACCTGCGTAATCAAACGCGGCCAAGATGCATTTGGGCATAACAGAACCAAAAAGAGGGGAAATCCAGCATTCCCAATCTTTGGAATGACCTCCATAATTGATGATAGTTTTTCTTTGCCCAACAAAAGCGAAAACTTCATCGTAATTTGCTTCGGTGGGGTTGTCATGGGCGTGCTGAACAGAGGCCGGGCTTCACTTGAATAGATGGGCACCTCGCCCGTGGCCCAGTTTGAAAGCGCCTGCATCAAAACTATAAAAATTGAGAGCGGTTGCTGCTTCGTCGGGGGCTTTCTCACCTCCCTCACTTCTCTCACTTTTCCCACTTCTCCCTCTTCTCCTTCTTCTCCCCCAACAACCATTCTCTTGACATCTGTCTCTCGGTAGTGGTGATCACTCCATTGACGCTTCTTTTGATTTTTGAGGGCGCATGGCTGCGGAACCATCATTTCCACTGCTTCGGCCGCCTTGGCCCCCATGCCCATCATCTCAGCCATCGCAATGTCAATGGGAATGAAGTAAATAAATTATTACAAATAAATATTATCATTTTTTGTATAAAATCGCCATAATTAATTCATTTTTTTTTTTATTTCCAAAATTGAAATCGCATATTAGAAAACATATTTACATTATATAATTATATATATATAAATTATATCGAACAATATCAAATAATATCAAACAATATCAAATATCAAATAACTACAAACATTATCAAACGGTATTAAACAATATAAAATAACCATAGATAATATCGCATTTAATAATATGGAAACGGATACATATGAAGAAACGCCGATAATTGATGATTATACCTATCTACTTAGTAATCCAATATTAGTCAATGATAAAAATCTATGGACCGAAATCGTGATACATATAAACACCGAAGATAAGCTTAAAATTTTATTTGAAATTTTACCTTTTACATTTAATAATACCCTTAATGATGCACACGTTGCAAAGATTAAAGAGAATATTATGTCCATAAATTTTATTAAGAACGATTTTACATATATAAAACATAATCATGTTTCTACCCTCCGCCTACTTGATGGACACCATAGAATGCGGGCCATTAAAGAACTCCACGACGAAGGAATATTAACCCCCCAAATTCTAAATAATATATTTCCCCTATATATTACAATATATAGCCTCAAATGTCAATGTAAATTTAAAGACGCCCTACCCACAACCGATGATATAGATAATATTACTACATGCAACCTCGTTTTAGATATGTTTAACCTATTTAACAACGTAAAACCCTTCCATATTATAGTTATGGAAACAGACACGGAAATCGCAAAGGATATCGCACGAAAAATAAAACATCATTATCGTAATCAAGACCTAATTACTACATTATGCAATCCCCGCAAACCCAAGATAAACTATGAAATACTCATTTCATACATGTATAATTTCGTTATTAGTCCCAAGGTAAAGAATTTATTAAAATATAATATCCTTAAAAAAGATGACATTGTAAATAATTTTATCAAACTTAATAACAATCTCAAAAACAAAGATGCAAAATATATGTATGAGAGAAGAGCCGGAACCATACAGGAAAAAATATTCAACATATGTGAAGAACATAACTTTAAAATATATATATGGCTAATTGCAAAACCAAAAATGGAAATAATATATGAACTTCTTTCCAAGTTGCCATCACATTAAACACTTTTTTACAAGACGCACGCAACAATCCACCTTCGCCTCCATATTATTATCATCGATAACCATATTTATTGTTTTTATTTTTTCTATTATTTGCCACTATTTTCATTTTATATACATCCTAGATAAATTTACAATATTATCCATTTTTTGCATATAAATAATTCCCAAAAAGCATACCATAATATAAATAACTAAATAAATTAAAGTTGTATAACTATACAATTTGACTCCTTAGTTAAAATAATGACTATACCACGAATACTTATATTTTGCAAAATATCGGCATTTGTAAGAAAATCAATTATGACTTTTTAGAATATAAGAGCAAAATAATTAGCCTAATTATCCCCCGTATTTAATATATACTCGGCAGCTAACATTCGCAAAATAATTTTTTTTTAATAGTATTTATTTAATTGTATTTAGTTATGTTTGCTTATATTTAGTTGTTTTTGATTGTGTTTAAGTATGTTTGCTTGTATTTAATTCTATTTAATTTTATTTAATTTTATTTAATTATATAATATTATTTTAAAAACAATATTAATATTAAATAAAATAGTCATCATAATATGTCTATAAGTCGAAAAAAAACAACCCTCTATGAAAAAAATAAATCATATAATTCATATTTAGTATCCTCAATATATGAAGACATATTAACATATACCACAAATATTTATAATGATAGGCAAAAATATGAAAAATACATCGCATATAAATATGATTATATACTAATAAACTATTACAATATATTATTTTTACGTGATGCAGATACCCCAATCAACCCAACAAGTAAATATAAATCCATTGTAAAATATAAACATGACTTACACGACACATTTAATATTAATGAAATCTTCATCAAATTCAATATTAATATTAGGAAAAATGAGGAAATTCTAAGTATAGGCCATAATCTTGCCCTACTAAAATACATGACAAAATCAATAAATACAAGTTATAAAACACTAGTAATACCAACACGCGTTTCATTTAAAACAATAGGCGTAAGCAAACATAGCCATAATAAGGATAATACAATACAATATATAAATGAAATTGCAGACCTTTATAAATTAAATGTAATATATTTTAATGATATTATCTATAATCTCTATAATTTTCTAGGTAAGAGCAAAAAATATATGCTATTATACTATGATATTATAGAAATTGCGACAAATATAGGAACACGGGAAACATCCTATAATTTCATAAATATATATATCGGCCTCATTTGCGCTTTGTCCCTTCTTGATAAAAAAGGAACCGCCATATTAAACATATACAGTGCCACAACACAATTTAATGCCGACGTCGTATTAATATGTAAAAAGTATTTCAATACAGTAAATTTATATAAACCCGAAATATATCCTCTACATAAACGAAGCGGAGTTTTCCTAATTTGCCAAGATTTCAACGGAATAAGCGATACGAAACTTAAAGAATACGAGGCGACCATCACAACAATGAAAAACCGCTTCCCAAATGGAACAGCTGATATTGATATCGACGTTTTAGAAGATTCATCTATACTTGGATATAAATTACCAGCGGATATAAAGAATTATGATTATATAATAAATTTCAATAATGAAATGCATTATAGACAGTATAGCCATCTTAGTGATTTGATAAAATTTACGGAAAGCAATCCGGGCACCGAATTACATATACCAACACCGCAACAAATTATAAATGCTATCATCTACTGCAAAAAATGGAATATAGAATATTTCAAATATTATGACGAGACAACCCTAAAAAAAAATAAAATAATGAAGGATATATTAAGTGAGATGTATGGATTTCTAGAACCACTCATGTTTCTCTATAAAACCCCCGCGACATTTAAAGCTGTTCCCTCGCCGAAGAGCATAAAGTATAAAACCACCGCTCGTGTATCCCAGTCTTCTCGCAAACTCTCCCTATCAATTCAGCGAAAACAGGCATCCGCTGATTCATTCCTCAAACAATTTAACATAACTAGGACAATGGAGGAATCGACAGAATCGACACATTTTAGGGAAATAATAACCGATTTAAATTGGAAAATAATGCAGACCGAGTATATGATAGAAAGCAGAAGAGATTACACTATAAAAGATAAAAAAATGCAGTTGCCGGATTATTTTTGGGCAAATTCGGTATTTAGGTATTTTAAACATAAAGGGCGCGGAATGCAGAATAGCATTGAAGATGTAATTTATGACAAACTGCGAATACGGGTTTCACAAGCATGGTGTAAAATGCTTGAAATGTTAATGAATGTGAATATTATTAAACGAGGTAATGGCGGAGAATATAAAACGTTCCACCTCTGTGAAGCCCCGGGGAACTTTATTTCATGTATAAACTACTATATACATGCATATACAAACTATACTAAATTAGCATGGAATGCTCAGTCCCTTGATATTAAAATAGCCGACATAGGGGATGAATTCGGTTTTATAAAAAAATATCCGCAAAGATGGCATTGGGGCGCTGATGGAAGTGGCGACATAACGAAAATAGATAACATACTCTATTATCGTCAATTTTGTGAGAATATTGACTTAATAACGAGTGATTGCGGTGTATCGATGGAAACGAAGAACTATGAGCAAATAGTATTGGCAAGTATGATAGCAATATTATACCTTCTTCCTAGGGGTGCGAACGCGGTATATAAGATAATGATGCCTATTGGCGGTCCTAACACTAGTATGTTGATTTGGGACGTTATCTATTTATATTATATTAACTTCAAAAAACTATATTTCTTCAAACCCGTTCAAAATAACCAAAGCCGCGAGATTTACATCATTGGTATTGGATATCAACGTCCGCAGGAGGAACTTATACAATCTCTACTGAAATATATTAGCGACTATGACAACATAAAAGACCACGATAACACGCGATTTATAAAAGGTGATTACGACGCAGCCTTTGTTTATCAAACGACTAAATTTTTAGAATCATTAATAGATAATTGGTGTTTTACAATACAACGACAACTCTTTTACAGTGATAATATCGATACATTAGATAAATCATTTATAGAACTCGCTAAACGGTATGTTGAAGAGAAAAATCATGACTGGCTTGCAAAATACAATCTCAAAAAAATTGATAAAAAATTTTTTCTTTAATTTATCTATTCATTCTATTCATTCATTCTATCTATTCATTCTATCTATTCATTCTATCTATTCGTATTATTTATTTTATTCATTTATAATTTTTATAATAATTATAATTATTATAAAAATACAATATCGAAATAAGTATATTTTTTTTGTAATTTAATTTAATATATATGTATATATATTGCACATGATGATAAGATGACTACATCATATGATTACGTTATCTATTTGTATGCTAAACTTATAAAAACAAAAAAAAAAAGAAAAGGTAATAATAAAATGACAAAATAACGGGAGACTTAATTGATTATTTTCTTTGTTCTGGACGGAGGCGAGGATTCGAAAAGAATAGGTCGCGCCGTTTGTTCATGTTATCGTCATCAATTATATTTGTAATTACTTTCTTGAAGCTTTCCCCCCGCAACATTTGAATAATGAAATTAAGACAATATACACCGCATTCCGTGTTTTTATATTGATGTTGAATCTTATTAATATTTATCTTTACTTTTTTATTTAGTTCCACCGATTGAGTTTGTAATCTCTTGATTAATATGCGGATTTCCTCCGTCGGCGGCATTGCTACACTATCCCAATAAGATATTTCGCAGAGGGCCCCATCCGCCGCATTCATATTACAATACAAGGCCACCCAATGGCTACCTGGCTCATCATGTTCATCCAAATTAAATATTATACCTATATACCATATCTTACGATTCATCAACGCTTTAAGATTTATCTTACAAAGTTCCGCAGATATACAATTACCATATGAATCTACGTCGTCGAAATCAATCGGGACGGGCCCAATAAATACAAAATTTCTATACGCTTCCATATATTGCTCCATCACTTCCTTTATATCCACCGAACTTAGCCATTTGTCATGGTCCCTATCCCATGCTTGTGGCTTAACAGGACGGAAAACATCTAAATCCTCATTCCTTAGTGGATTATAAACCTCCTTTATATCGGGTTGATTTACCCAACATACTTCATTATAACATTTACCATCAAATCTATACTTTATTTCCTTCCATAATGTTTCTCTATCCATATTTTCATATTTTATCCCATTTGTAGGATTCTTCTTATTCCATGCAAATGCTATTTTACGCAGCCCCGCGAGGGAAAAACAACTATAATCGCGCGGTTTTTTCTTCACATAGGGAGCGCATATTGTATTTTTCCATGTATATTTCTTTGTTCTATCTATTATTGCAGAATCCATCTGTTTTATTTTTTTAGTATTTTTCATTTTTAGGTTAGATTACTAATGTTAATCCACGTTTTCCTATTTTATTGTGTCTATATTATTATATATTGAGATAATCTATTACGGTATTAGAATTATTCAATCTTCTAATCCTATATATACCAATTATCTTTATTCATCTCTATCGCGAGTGTGAATTTTGTGGTTGCAGTGTCTCCTCTATAATGCTTAAATTCATATTTTGCTACATGTTCTTTGTTTTCCCGCAATAGCTTCTCAATTATCTCTATTTTTTTATCTGGTTCATCTGTTTTCATATCACCATATATAGTAATATGCTTCCTATTATCTGCCATCTTAACGGTTATTGAAAGCGATTCGGCGGTCATATTAAGTCGCTTTAATAATTCAGCCTTAATAATTTCCTCCATCATACTGCTGCTGAAATATTCTCTCGGTTGTCGGGAATATGTTAGTATTACTAGTAATGAAATAACAACTATAATTATAGTTATAATTATAAAATATGTCTCATCCATTATATTATATATTATATTATATATATTATATATATGTTATTAACAAGAAATTTTAACTGTTTATTTTTGTTTATTTTTTTATAAAAAATAAAACCGATATTCAAAAATGAAATATATTATTTATATAGTATATATATATTTTATTATTTACATTTGGAGGATTTAAAAGTCTTAAATCAACAGTATTATGGAAAATAATAATATAATAAAATTAATAGATGAATGCAATAATGAATTAAATACATTAAAAGAAAAAGAATGTGATATGCTTATGTATTTTTATCTTTATGGTTTAGCAACGGAGAATATATATAAATTGCTTTGGCGGTTTAGGGCCTTAAAAGTAGATACAAATATGATTATCCAAATGCAGAATACTATTATTGCAAATCGTCCCGAATATACCAAATATAAATATAAAATACCATATATAGTTGTGTCAAAAAATACCAGTATTTTATATTGTGTATCATGCAATTATAATAATAAATGTAGATATGAACCATATACTTATTCATATGTTGCGCGTGAAAATATAACATCTACACCACAAAAAACATCATTTTACTATCATCATAGGGAGGTTCAATATGCTAGTTTCAACGTTGGCAATGTTGAACAACGGAAAATATGCACTACCTGTTTAAAGGGCTATATTATAAATATAAATGGCATAGACTATAAAATTAAATGCAAACAAGCAAATCATCCTCGAAATCTTGATTATCATATACCCTATGAGGAAAGATGTGGTATTGACCTATACGATATATTACTAAATCTATAAATACTTTTCCATATAAATTTTTACTTTTATAAATCTATATATGTTTGTATTAATGCTTATATATATTATTTTTTTCTATCTAATTAATTATATTTGACAGATTAATCTATATTTTTTTTTATCAAATAAGAAAAAATGAAATAATTAATTTATTAAAATATATATACAATGCAAATAATACGCTGTTTAATACTGCAATAATGGATAAAACAATAGATATTATTAATACATTGAATAATGATAATTTATATTTAAATATATTACAGGAGAAAAAAAAAGAATTTGAGACATATATATACATAAGACATATATATATGAAATACATATATGGATTGAGGAAAAAAATTGACAATATAGAACCAAAAAAATATTCCTTTAATTCTAGTATTTGCAACGACACAATTATAGTTAATAAATATACATATATACAATATTGCAGATACTGCAAGGAAAACAAACCTTGTAATTTTTACCAGAAAGAATATTCCTTTCTATTAAGTAGTGATTCTACTATGATTATTTTTCATTTCAATCTTAATAAATATTTGAATAATGACATCTTAAATGAAAATGGCACACGCGATAAAAAAATTCAATGCAAATATTGTAGTTTGGGAAAGCGCATTAATATAAATGGAAAAATCTATTTATCACGTTGTAATAGGTCAAATAATAATAATAGGGATTTATATCATTTACCCTACGAAGAAAGATATGGCACTCCTATTATGAATATATTTTATAACTTTATAAAATGAGTAATAAATTCATATTTATCGATTACATTATATAGTATTTTTTTTTTAGATATGCTAAAAATAATCAAAAAATTTAGAGTTATATAAATTAATATTAAAAAATGAAAAAAAAATAAATATATTTTCCAATATACTTTTTATTAAACTTTTTCCCATCACATAATATGGCTGACCAGAAATACAATGATGATGATAAATATCACGATGACAGATATCGCAATGATAAATATCACGATGACAGATATCGCGATGATAGATATCACGATGACAGATATCGCGATAATAAATATCACGATGACAGATATCGTGATGATAAATATCGCAGTGATGATAAATATCGCGGTGATGATAAATATCGCGATGATAATATGGATACTAGTCCCGATGAAAAACTTACAGATGATGAATATAAATATCTTTTAGAAAATTATAAATTAATAAAAAAGGAAATTAGTAGTGTTAAAGATAAATGCAATGTATTAATTGAAAATATTATGCAGAAGGGAGCAATTCCCTCATTTATAGTAAATACAGGAAATTTCATACGTATAATGAATAATTCATTAAAAATAAATTTTTGCACTGATGAAAATTGTAATAAATTACATGATACATATGATATAGATTTAGAAAAACATACTGTTTTATATCATAAACATGCTGATAATTATAATAGAGAATATATACCAAAAAAAAAATTGCATAAATGTCCAGATTGTTTATATGGTAAATTTATCAATGTCTATAATTACCCCTTACATTTGCAATGTAATTATATTAACACGGAAACATGTGAGTTCCTTCATCTTCCAAAACCAGAAAGAAAAGGATTTACAATGCAGCATTACATTATAGAAAGAACTTAACAGGATATCCAATTGTATCAAATATTATACCGGTATTATATATTTTATTAGCATCCCTACTATATATATCTTCATATATATTTTTTTTTTCATATGTATTATTATATTCTACCCTACGTTTAACATTTGTTTTACATTTTGCATTATTATATGCGATTGACCCAACTAAATTATTATATATTGCAAACATATATATTAATATTATAATTAAACAGATGCATATAAAGTAATTGATGTTATTTAATTGCATTATTATATAATATGTATGTTTGTAATGTATGTTTGTAATGTATTTTATTATATATTTATATTTTATCTATATATTATATATTTACCATATCTCTATATATCAAAATCATACTACTAAACTAAACTATGAAGCGACCAAAATAAAAACATAAACGCCAAAAATTAAAAATAAAAAAAATGAAAAAAATATACAAAATGATAGTGGATATTTATTGACGTTTGATTTTTATATACAATCAAAAGAAACATGATGTATATGAGGCCAAACTTAAATATTCCAGCAAATAATGATATTATTAATATATTGAATGAGGAAAACAATTATTTACAAAGACTAAAAGAAAAGGAAAAACAAAACAGAGAATATATTTCTTTATATATTAATTATGTAAATTATATATTAAATGTTCGCAAACAAATATGGAAGTTGCCGCCAAATATGAGCAGCGAATATAAATTCGCATATGGAGCAGTTCCAAAATATAATGTTCATATAAATAACGATGTTAAAGTATTTTATTGTAAATACTGCGCAGATGGTATATGCACTAAGGTTCCCTATCAATATACATTTAGAACAAATAAAATGCATATGCAAGATAAATTAATTATATTATATCATTTCCTACGTGAAGACAAATATGCTCTTATTCGTCAAGATGAAAATGTTGATAATAGGAAAATATGCGGTATATGTAGGCGGGGATGGTGTATAAGTATAAATAATATTACATTTATACTTAGATGCAAATATAGAAATACCCCTAATATAAGCGTATTTCATTTGCCAACCCATATGCGCCGAGGTATCCCATTTACCAAGTTATTCGAACAAATTATTAACATCAATACAATTGGATTTGAATAATTGTAGCAGATATTTATAATTATTTTTTTAACTAGTAAAAAAAACAAAAAAATGAAAAAATTATAGATACTATCATTAAATAATAATTGCTTACATCCATTAAGTTTCCTAATTATAATTTGCCGAATGTCTGCCATTATCATAAAAATAAATGATAAATATAAATATTTAGAAAAACTAATTGAAAAAGAAGCAAATTTAATAGCCTATGACAAATTATATGAAGAATACATTGAAAAAAATAATAACATATATGAGAATTATATAACTATGACAAATTTGCTATCAAATATTGGCCATGTAGAACTACCTATAAATTATAATGGAATATGCATTGATAGAAAAACATATGTTAAATCTTGTAGTAAATGCATCGAAGGGTTTGAATGCACATATGCAAATGGATATTTTACATATATTAAGTTAAGGGACAAATATTTTAACAATACAAAACATGGCACATTAATTTATCATATTAGAGAAAAAAATCATATTGAGATGTCGCAAGGCAATATAAGAAATTTGCAGGCATGTTTGGCTTGTAAATATGGCTGTAAATGGGTTATTAATATGCAGGAATTTAGGATAAAATGCGTTAAAATTAATAGTGATATTGAAAATAAATATCATATGCCTATTGATGAAAGGACTGGTATCTCGATTTTAGAGGCCATGTCTAAAATTGTTGAAAAAAAATAAATGCCTCCATGTATATAATTTAAAATTAACTATATGATATATATAGATATAGATATAGATATTTTTTTTGTAATTTGAATTATTGCATTATTAAACATTTAATTTTATGCCTTGTGTTGTGAGCTTATTAATCAGGTTTTTGAGATTATCATTATTATTTGTATTTTTATTCGTGGAGTTGTTTGATTCCTTAATGTCGGGAGTAGTTTGCATTATAGGAATCTGTATTTTATTGTTATCATATATTTCTTGTGCGTTATTCTGGGCTAATTTAGCCTTTACATTATCTATCTCACGCAATAGATTCGTTATTTTATCTTTTAGTTCTGCATTTTTTAAGAGGGATGCTAATATTTCCTCTCCGCCAAATGTTTCAACATAGACGGTTGTATATTTATAGACCATTAAAACACATATATTAAATATTATAAATAGTAATTGACGGTCATATTCCGGCGGAAGGCTTATAAATACATATGACAATAGAATTATTATTATAATAATAGATATCGATATAATTGCAGATTTATACATTATTTATTACTATATTACTATTATTATATATATACATATAAAAAATATACATATAAAAAATATACATATAAAAAATACGTATAAATATAGATAAATTAGCCATAATAGTTGATTACGCGAATTATGTTGATTCCGCATAGGATATAATTCATATATGTGTTGAAAATTATAAAAACCTTGCACAAACTACAATATTACATATGGTATATTGTGTATATATGTATTATTTTCCTATTTTATGAATTATATCTTATGCGGAATTAACAGATATTGCGTAATCAATCTATCTAACTGCTACTTTATTATTATGGGGAACAATGGCCGACGAACCTAGGAAATGGGAATTTAGCGGTAGATTTCCAACGCCGCGGAATTGACGCATTACATCCTCGGTTTCCCTATTTTTGGCATCATCGTCCGCCTTGTCGTCATCGTTGTAGCTTGCATAATTTGTATCTGCTTCGGCAGCGGAATTAGATGGGGGCGCGACCGTTTGCTGCGGGGAACCTTCATATTTCTCGCTAATAATCTTACCGTTTTCGTCTTGGGTTATAATCTTTGTTATAACAGTGGGAACTTTTATATATTTAACGTCGTAGCGGACTTTTTCGGTGGGGATGGGGCACGGCGTAGGAGGGGGGCATTTCTTTATCTCACATGGCACCGGGGCAGGACATTCAACCTTGGGACAATCCTGAGCACAACCCGCCTTAACATTAACTTTTGGACATATGCATGCTGGGCATTTCGTAATTGGCGGAAGAGACGATTTTAATACGTATTTACTGTAATCAATTTCAGGGCACGTTGGGCATACCTCCTGGGGTGGAATTGCTGATTTTAGTATGTATCTACTCATATCTACTTTCGGCATATTTGCTAGTTCGGTTTTCGGCACGTAAAGATGGCGGTCATACGCCGTAAGCACTGAACAACGCGAATCCGCTTTATCACTATTATAGCTTTCCTTTATTTCTTCTTTCATTGTTTCCGCGTTTATTATCTTTTCGCCACTTGTAAAGTATTCGGGAGGTCCATATTTCATTGTTAGATATACATTAAGACCAATTATTCCCCCAATCAACACAACTATACCAAATATAACTCCTGCGGATATTAATCTTGTTTTTAATAATTCCTTCATATTATTATAAATATTTATTTTTTTTTTAGAGGGAAAAAAATAATATACATGGAAATTAAATATCAATCATTAAACTTATATCTATATTTTTTTATTTCTTATTTTAATTTCTTATATAAATATTATTGCTTTTGTCAATTTTGTTAATTTTATTGATATTGCTGATATTGTCGATTGTTGTTATAATAAGTTGCTTGATTTATGTTTTGATGCATTGTGTGATTATTTTGCATCATATACCCGTTTGGCATCATATAACCGTTCGGCATCATATAATAAGATTGTGGTGTATAAAATTGTTGCATCATATGGCCTTGTTGTGCAAAATAATTAGACGGTGGTATTTGTTGTCTTTGAATATCATAGTATTTTTCCGTGTTTGGGTATTGTTGTGGTGAAGTTGGAAAATACTTTCTCTTTCTATAAAATGGCGGCCTATTATCCATTTGATATTTGTTTTGTTGCGATATTGTTGGTTCCTGGACATTTTCCGGCTGTTGGCTTATTCCCTTCTCGGGCAAAGTCGCAGTCTTTGGCGATGCGGATGTTTCGGGAGGCTTCTCCATCTCTTGCTGTGGGGTTTGCATCTCTGGCGAAGTCGCTATTTCTGGAAAAGTTGGCGTTTCCGGTGGCGTCGTCGTCTCTGGCGAAGTTGTCATCTCGGGTGAGGTCGGCGTTTCCGGTGGCGTCGTCGTCTCTCGTGGAGTAGCCATATGATTTACATTATTATTCATCATGTTTTCATAATAACGATTGTTATATTCAATTTGTGGATGAAATGGGTTATCCCTATCCACAAATATCGACATATACAGATAATATAAATGTAAAACCCGATTAATCAACATTGTATAATGTTTAAATTCGTTTGCAAATATAATGTTGTGATTTGTTTTCATAAAAGGGGCAATATGATCATGTAGAATATGATAAATAGTATCTTGTATATCGATTGGCTCGTCATAATTTATGTTCTCAAATTCATCTTTATAGATTACATTATTATCTTTGTTAATATATATTCTCATATAATGACAGTAGCACATATAATTATCAAACCCTATTTTAAAAGATATAATCGTATTAAATATCATAAACATTGAATGATACAAATAATAATCTACATTTTCAAATCCAAATGGCTTCCCATGTTTAGGATTTTTAATACAATAATAAATATATTCTAGATTAATTCTTAGAATATATAACTGATTGTCTATAACCTTTGGATCTAATTTATTAAAAGTTTTAATAATATAATTTCTTCTTTCTTGTGGTGAGAATGTTTCTATATTAATATATTGTTGCGGTTGTTCATATTTTTGTTGTTGTTGCTGTTGCTGCGGTTGCTGTTGCTGCGGTTGCTGTTGCGATTGCTGTTGCGGTTGCTGTTGCAGTTGCGGTTGCGGTTGCGGTTGCGGTTGCGGTTGCTGTTGCTGTTGCTGTTGCGGTTGCTTTTGCGGTTGCTGTTGCTGTTGCGGTTGCTGTTGCTGTTGCTGTTGCGGTTGCGGTTGCTGTTGCTGTTGCTGGGGTTTAAATTCTGTATAGTTTTTAATATCGCGTAAGGATTTCTTCATCTTCAATAATGTTTTTCCTGTTGGATACGTGAATTTAATATAAAACATCATATATGTTAAATTTCATTTTTTTGAAATTATTGTAAAATGTAAATAATAAATTGGTATATAAAAATCTGTTTTTAACACAAAAAAAATATATAAATCAACATATCATTTTACAATTTAAAACGTTCTATTTTCTGTGTTAATTGTTATATATATAGTAGACAATTTGATTACAATTGCAATTATAACTCCCCCTAATATGACAATTAATAACAAAAACAGTATTTATATATATATCATTATATAGTCTTCTTATCTCATCGGTCATATTTTCATCATATATGACAAGTGTTATTATAAACAAATTTATCAAAGCACCTTCGAGGCGAGAACATGTATTCGGTTGCAAAGTTCGTAATATATTTATAAATTGCAATGTTTGCGATATATTATTCATAAACCAATATGGATAGTTTATTTCGTTCTGTTGTAAAATTCTATTTTTTCTTATTCCTATATTGTAATTTTTCTTTATCTTAAAGGACACCATTAAAGCAAAAAAGGATATGTGAAACTGTTATAAATTATATGTTATGTTATATTTATTTTTTTTTCATTTTTTCCTATGTTTGTTAGTAAAAATGAATAAAAAGCTAGAATTCAAAAAAATATAATTCAATATAATTCAATATAAAATAATTAAAATATAAAATTGTTATAATATAACATAGATATATAAATAGGAAAGCTAGAAAATATAGGAAACATAGAAAATAATATAAAATGTCCGCCACCGAAATGAATCTATTATCGCCGCAAAACCTAAACTACCTATATACATCGATTCAGTCAAATGTAATAAATGCTACAAACGTAGATATAAAGACTAATGCTACAATACAGACAACAATAAAGGACGTGGCGCAAAAAACTTATCGCGCTGCCCCTTCAAAGGAGTTGGAGGCTCTTAATAATCATATTATAACTAATATTACATCTGCCATATGCGAAAAGATTGCAAAAAAGAAAGGGAAAAAACAAAACGCGCTGACAACAACCCATGCAACAACGGGACAACCGATAGAGAGGAAGACACGCCCCGAAGATGATAGGGAATATAGACTACAACCCTTTACAATGTCCGCTGATTTCCAAGAATTTTCCCACTACGACGCTACGGATGAATCGGGGACATCGGTTAATCAAATACCCGCCGCAAATATAAACCCCATCGAATTGATGAAACGCATTCAACAGGAACGCGAGGAGGAAACGAATAGATACCTTAAAAAATTAGAAAGCAATACTCTCGCAACGGGGGAAAATTTCCATCTTAACCGCGAAATAGATAAGGGGAAGATTGTTGACGCGGGAAGACTCAACGACCCACTCGACCTATATAGGAAAACATCCGCACAGATGAACGACTATAAGACTAATGCACTTAATACAATGGATCATCAAGATATTATAACCCCTGACGAATGCGAGCGTGATATACGTATTAACCTTCAAAGGCAAGTTCTCAATATGCCGAAATATATAGAGAAAACATTCTATTTATCTGTTAATTCAATTGACCGCGATTGGGTTAATTACCGTCGCGAGAGTCGTTATAATTTCAAGGTATCATTTAATCCCTCCTCTACGAGTCCCACAGCGGGAATTCAAACCATACTCAAAAACATCATAAGCGTAGAGGTAATAGGAGTCCAGTTGCCGATTGATTACACGAATATACAATTCGATAGTAGAATCGCCCTTAATGCTCTTCGCTTTCCGTATATGGTTCTCAATATCGATGAACTCGATGAAGATATATACTATGGAACAAATAAACATAATAATAACTGTTTTGCGGTATTGATGTTCGATAAGGAATATTCAACACAGGTTCTATCAACTGACTATATAAATACACAGGTTCAATCTAATCCAAAGACGAAGTATAACTTACAATATAAGCGGGGTTATTTTAAATATATATCATCATTTTTCGAGAAGAAGAAGTATTATAATAATCCAAAGGCGAGCCTTACACATATGACAATTAATATCACTGACCCCGCAGGAAGTTATATAAATACACAGGAAGACACCCTAGAAATACTTGATATAGAAGGAGAGACAATAGGGGATAAAGAAATTTCCACGACTACGGGATTTCCTTACTATAACTCTTCTACACAGAAATATATCAAGATTACGACGAATAAATATTTCTATAATCGCAATTTCAGGATTGGGGATTCTTTGCGATTCAGGCATGTAGTTAGCAATAGTTCTGCTTTTAATGAATATATAAATCGCGATGCGGGGCATGTTATCATAAATTTGCAGTTAGAAGATAACACTGGAATTGATGAAACGCGGAATAAAGGATTAATTAATGTTTTATATATTTCGCCGATGGGACAATTAAATGCACTTAATCAAACACTTGATGAATCCACGTATATTGACGTTGATACACTTGTATTCAGCGAATATGAAAATAGTGGATTTAAAGGTTATGCTATTAATATGGATTTGCAGACTCATCTTATGTTCAAAGTAATAACGAAGAATATCGATAGTAGTATTATTAATACCCAAAATATTTAATTCATGTTGTTAATTTGTTAATACACTTGCATATTTTTAAAATTGCATTTTTTTTTAATTATTTTATAAAAAATGAAAATAATATAATATAAAGTTTATAATTATACGTATTAAAAAATATTTAATACACATTGTATTATTATATTAAAATAAATATTATGCAAATAATAATATATTCGATTGAAAAATATAATGATTTACAAAAAGATATAAATGCTTTTAATAAAATAAAACATATTCAATTTATAGATGGCTTTAATGAAGTAATAAATATATTTCCTAAATCAGTAATATCGATTACTTTTGGAGATTGTTATAATCAACCATTACCAGATTTACAAAATACAAATATAAAATCAATTACTTTTAAATATTTTTATAATCGATTATTACCATCTTTACAAAATACAAAAATAAAATATATTCAATTTGGGAATAATTATGATAAACCATTACCAGATTTAAAAAATACAAATATTAAAATTATTACATTTGGACATTATTATGATAAATCTTTACCATTTTTGCAAAATACAAAAATAAAATATATTATATTTGGTCGTTATTATAATCAACCATTACTAGATTTACAATATACAAAAATAAAATCAATTACTTTTGGATATG
>JACCDV010212372.1_pt1 | contig 18213 bp, 15 predicted proteins | sample 7446131 | NCBI WGS metagenome assembly JACCDV01 (sample SAMN15323448, study PRJNA562643) | freshwater metagenome | isolation source: river surface water | place: USA:Blue River Watershed | collected 2017-08-17 | reverse complement strand
CGAACAGCTTGCCCGTCACCAGCGACTCGGAGTTGAATGGCACATAGCCGACGCTGCGGCGCGCGCCATAGAAATGCGAGGTAAAGGTCAAGCCATAGACGCAGCAGGCAGAGCCGGACAGGATGGTCGCGGTGCGTCGCATGCGCAGGCCGACACGCAAGGAGCCAAACGCCGGGCACATGCTCTGCGGCTGGTCATGCGGACCCTTCGGATAATCGGCCTGGTACTGGTCGAGCGTGTCGCCCTTGCCGGCCGCGCGTGCGGCGGCATCCATCTGTTCGCGTCCCGAATGGCAGCCGACGCCGTCGCCCAATGCAGCGGCTGCCTGTACGGCGCGTGCTTCGGCAATCGGGATCACGGGGCGGTTCATGATGTTCAGACCTCGTCGTAAATCACTTCGAGCGAAGGCTTCACGACGATGTCGCGGCCCATCATGTCGGCATCGGTGGCGGGCACCAGCACCACATCGCGGCCGACGGTGTCGGCGGCGAACAGCCCCAGCAGCGCTTCCTGCGACATCGGCTTGGGTCGGACCGGCGGCGCATCGGCCACGTTCTGTGCCAGCGTGGCAAACAGCTCGCCCCACTGACCGTCTGGACGGCCGATGATTTCGTAGCTGGCGCTCTTGCGGCGAATATCTTCGTTGGCCGGTATCGCCGACAGCACCGGTATGCCTGCATGCGCCGCGAAGGCCTGCGCCTCGCCGGTACCATCGTCCTTGTTGATGACCATGCCGGCCACACCGACATTGCCACCGAGCTTGCGGAAGTATTCGACCGCGGAGCACACATTGTTCGCAACATACAGCGACTGCAGGTCATTGCTGCCAACCACGATCACCTTCTGGCACATGTCACGGGCGATCGGCAGGCCGAAGCCGCCGCACACCACGTCGCCGAGGAAGTCGAGCAGTACGTAGTCGAAGCCCCAGTCATGGAAGCCGAGTTTTTCGAGCAGCTCGAAGCCGTGGATGATGCCGCGCCCGCCGCAGCCGCGGCCGACCTCGGGACCACCGAGCTCCATCGCATACACGCCGTCGCGCTTGAAGCAGACATCGCCGATCGCGACCGGCTCGCCGGCGAGTTTTTTCTTCGACGAGGTCTCGATAATGGTCGGGCAGGCCTTGCCGCCGAACAGCAGCGAGGTCGTGTCGCTCTTCGGGTCGCAGCCGATCAGCAGCACCTTCTTGCCCTGCTGCGCCATCATGTACGACAGGTTGGCCAGCGTGAAGCTCTTGCCGATGCCGCCCTTGCCATAGATCGCGATGATCTGCGTTTCTTTCTTCGTCTCGCCGGTCGGGACCGGATCAGGCTCGATCGCCGCTTCGGCACGCAGGCGCTCTTTCTGCATGAAATGCACCGGCGCTGGCTGGAGGTCGTTGGGGTTGCTCATGTCGTGCATCTCCAGTCGAGAATCATTTTCAGACAGTCCGGGTCATCGAAGGCGGTACGGTATGCGATACCGGCATCGTCCGGGCTGCTGCGGTGGGTAATCAGTTCATCGAGTGACAGCTGGCCGGTCTCGACCAGGTCGCGCACGGCCAGCAATTCCTGCGGCTTCCATTGCGCGGCTACGCGCATGCGCACCTCGCGCATGAAAGCCGGCGCGAATGAAAAACGCATCTGCTCGTCATAGAAGCCGGCGAGCACAATCTCGCCGCCACTCGCGCAACGCGCAATCAGCGTGTCGAGTATCGCGGCGTCACCACTGACATCGACAATGCAGCGGTAATTGGTGCGGGCGTCTTCCTTCGGGTCGATCACGGGATAACCGGCAGCGCCATGACGGCGCGCGGGGTTGGTGTCCCACACCACCGGCGTCGCGCCAGCCAGCAGTGCAATGCGCGCGATCATGCGGCCCAGTACGCCATGACCAACGATCAGGTCCGGCAACGGACCGCCGGTGCCATGCACTGCGTGATAGGCCGTCGCCGCCAGCGCCAGCAACGTGCCGCGCTCGCCCAGGTCTTCATGAATGCGCAGTGCGCGCAATGCCGGGATCACCACGCGCGACGCGGCGCCGCCGAACAGGCCGCGCACTTCGCCGTAACAGGCGGCACCGGGCACGAACACCAGCTCGCCCTGGGTATAGGTGGTATTGGCGCCGGCCTGAGTGACACGGCCGACAGATTCATAGCCCGGCACCAGCGGATAACCCATGCCGGGGAAAGCCGGCATGCGGCCGGACCACAGGAGTTTTTCGGTGCCGGTCGAGATGCCGGACCAGCAGATGTCGACCACCAGATCATTCTCGGTCGGTGCGACCAGCGGCAGCTCGCGTAGCTGCAGCGACAGCGGCTTGTCGACCACGACGGCCACCGCAGAGGCCGTCATGTCGGCCTCCGCTCGGGGTGTTGCGCAGTCATCGCTGGGTGATGCTGGCTCATGGGGTCACCTGGCCGGTCAATGTGTGTCATTTTATGTTGACAGTGCGCTGTGTCAACTATTTTTATGTTTATTTGGGCCTGCGGGCCGTCAACGCCCGGACTTGCAGGGGTATCCGGGTCGGCAGCAGCCGCGCGCCGGTGAATCCAGCCGCCTCCAGCAGCTGCACCAGCCGCGCCGGCGTACGCGCCTGGCCACGGCCCATCGCCAGCAGGTAAAAGCCGAAATAAGCATCGCCCATCGCCTCGGCGCCCGGCGTGCCGGCCATGGGCTCGGCCAGCAGCAGCGTGCCGCCGGGCGGCAGCGCGCGCCAGGCGGCCTTCAGGATGGACAGCGCGCGCTCGTCGTCGTGGTCATGGATCACCCGCACCAGCGACACGATGTCAGCCCCGGCCGGCAGTTCGTCCGACAGGAAATTGCCGCCCACCGCCAGCGCGCGGCTGTCGATGCCGGCGGCAGCAAAGCGCGCGCGTGCGCGTTCGGCAACGGCCGGCAGGTCGAACAGGGTCAGTTGCAGATGTGGCGCGCGCTCGGCGACGCTGCACAGGAAGCGCCCTTCACCGCCACCGACATCGAGCAATTTCCGATGGCCGTCGAACGGGTACGCATCGAGAATCTCGGCCGCGACCAGGGGCTGCGACGCCGCCATCAGTTGCGAATAACTGCCAACTTTTTCAGGTGCCAGCTCGGACGCGCGGCTGGGCGCGTCATCGGCGGTGTACGGATAGAAGCCCGAGAGCGCCGGCGGCGGTCCGCTGCCACGCAGCAGCGCGACCGGATCGGTCAGGTCTGCATACAGTGTCTGGTGATGGCGCACCATCGCCAGCACCGCTTCGTTATCGACCAGCGGCGCGCCGAGCACGCCCAGGCCATAGCGCGCTTCGCCATGATCGCCATCGGCACGCCGTTCAAGCAGGCGCAGCGACACCGCCGCTGCCAGCAGGCGTTCGGTGGCCTCGACCGACAGCCGGCAATGATCGACCAGCACCGACAACGGCAGTGGCCCGGCAGACAGGCGCTTGAACAGGTCCAGCTGCACGCAGGCCGACAGCACCTGCGAATACACGAAGCCGGCGACCAGGTCGAACAATTCGCGCGCACGCCGCTGCGCGATCGGGCGCGTGAACACGAAACCGGAAGCAAAACGATGGAAGGCGGGACTGGCGAGCAGCCGGTCGCGCCAGCCGAGCAAGCGGTCTGCGAGCGACAGGGTCGCGGCGGTCATGACTCAGGCCGCGACACGGGTCACGCTGGGCGCGAGCTTGCGCGTCAGCTCATGCGGCACCAGCCGCTTGGCCTCCATGCGCACCAGCGTGCGCAGTTGCGCAGAGCCACGGCAGCTGGGTATCGACGCACTCGCATACGCGATCAGTTTGTCGAACAGCTGGATCGCACCGGACAAGCCCAGCTCGGCGGCCGAGCTGGGACGACCGTGCGTTGCATCCTGCCCGGCCGGCTTGCCCAACGCATCGGTGTCGAGCGCGACATCGCGGATATCGTCAGCCACCTGATAGGCCTCGCCCAGGCATTCACCGAGCGAGCGCCAGGATTCGGCGGCGACGCCGGCGGCCTGCGCACCGGCCGCGGTGGCGGCGACGAACAATGCACCGGTTTTCGCGCGCTGGTATTCGGTCAGTGCGACTCGCGTTTCGCATTCCCAGGCCTGACCGGCAACGATGCCGGACGGCGCGCCGACGGCCGTCGCCAGCGTTTGCAGCAGCGGCGCGAGGCGCTCGGGATGGGTCGCTCCGGCGGCGGCCAGATGCTGGAAGGCTGCGACGATCAATGCATCGCCGGCCAGCACCGCGAGGCGCTCGCCATGCGCTGCAAATACCGACGGACGTCCGCGGCGCAGCAGTGCATTGTCAAAGCAGGGCAAGTCGTCATGCACCAGCGACGCACAGTGCATCAGTTCGATCGATGCGCCGGCCGATGCGGCCAGCGACAGGTCATCCGCGCCGCAGGCCTGAGCGACCGCGAGTGTCAATTGCGGACGAATGCGGGCGCCGCCCGGAAACACGGCATCGTGCATCGCTTGCGCGAGCCGTGGCGGGCCGGCATCGCCCTGTTGTGCGGCAAGAGCGGCGCCGAGTGCCGCTTCAATGCGATCGATGTTTTCCATGACGCCCCCGAAGGAAGCCGGTGAGATCCGGCTGGTGTCATGTAAGTTATTTCTGTCACGGGTTTATGTCAAGTTATATTGACATATGACGATGTCATTTCGAGATGTCATTCAAAGATGCCATTCCAGGATGCCATGTCGAAATGGCATACCGGGGCCGGGCATCTTGCCGCGAGCCGTCGCCAGCGGCACAGGCGAACGTCAGTGATCGCGCTGCCGCTGTTGCTGTTGCTGTTCCTGCTGTTCCTGCTGTTCCTGCTGTTCCTGCTGTGCCAATTGCTCCCGCCGGCGCTGCTGCTCGCGGCGCACATCCCGGATCTGCCAGATCGCAAACGCGATCGGCAGCACTCCGAACATCACGATCTCGACCCATATCACCATGTCCCTGCTCCGTCAGATCAGACCAGCATCGCGGCAGGCTTCGTCCAGCAACGCGACGCACAAGCCGGGTTGTTCTTCATGCGCGAGATGCCCGAGATCCGGCCAGTGTCGCAATATCGGCTTCTGCAGCAGCGCCGCGACGCGCGACGCCTGCGACGGCGGCACAGTCAGGTCGCGGCCCGCAGCCACCAGCCACACCGGCAGCGCCAGTCGCGGCAACGCGGCAGCCAGCATCCCCAGTTCCCAGTGCGCCATCATCGCCAGCGTTGCCTTCACATGACCGGGGCTTTGCATCAGCCGCGCATACAGGTCCAGCCCGCGCGCATCGAGCACGGAGCCGGTGCCGTCGATCAGCCGCCGCACCACCGCCCTGTCCTGCCCCTGGCGTGCCAGATAACGCGCGACCCATTGTCCCGATGACAGCAGCCGCGCCAACGGCGAAAACAAGGCGCCGGCAATGCCGCCAAAGCCGACGAAGGCGCCGTTCAGGCTGACCAGTGCCGCTGGACGCGCATGAGCGTCCAGCACCATGTGCGCGCCGATCGCAGCGCCTGCGGAATGACCGACGATCAGATCCGGCACGAACTGCAGCTCTGTGAGCAAGGCGCCAAGGCTGTGCGACATGCCCGCCAGTGACTGGCCCGACAGCGGCTCGGACAGGCTGGTGAATGCATGGCCGGGCAGGTCCGGTGCAAGCAGGCGATAGCGCGTCGCGAGCAGCGGTGCGACCTCGCGCCAGGTATGCGTCGATGCGCCGGTGCCGTGCAGCAGCAGGATGGATGGCGTCGCGCTGCCGAGCTCGGTCCCGAACCGCTGCACATGCCAGCGCAGGCCACCGGCATGCACGAACTGACTGGCACTGCGGTTTGGCCAGTCGTGGCCGTCCGCGTCCCAATCGAGATGATCACGCAAATCCTTGCGCCCCATGATGCAGGCTGCCGCGCACCGATTGCGCGAGCCGCTCGGCACCCGCATGCGGCAGCGGCAGGTATTGCGCGCGCATCGCCTGCGCCAGCTCGGCTGCCTCGCGCTGCGGCTTCGGCGAGGTATCGATCACCAGCACCGGCCACAGGCGTTGCGCGAGCTGGCGGCCCGATTGCAACGCATCCTGCATCGCGCGCTCGCGGCCGCCGCTGCCATCACGTGCGACATTCGCGCGGCCATCCGTCAGCAGCACTACCAGCGGCGATTGTCCGCGCCGCGCAATGCCATCGGCCAGCTCGGCCGCGGTATCGAGCGCATGCGCAAGCGGTGTGCCGCCGCCACCGGGCAAGCCGGCCAGACGACGCTTTGCATTCACCAGCGAGCGCGTGGGTGGCAGCAGCAATTCAGACTGCTTGCCACGGAAAGCAATGACTGCTACCTGGTCACGGCGCACATAGCAATCGGCGAGCAGCAACTCGACCGCACCTTTGGCCTCGGCTAGTCTGTGCATGGCCGACGAACCGGATGCGTCCACAACGAACACGGTGGTGGTCGCCGATTTTTGCCGGATGCGCCGCACATGGAAATCTTCGGCCCGCACCAGCACGCGTGCGCCGCGCGGCGGCGCCAATGCCGCAGCACGCAGCCGCTGCCAGGGTGCGGCCGCGCGCAGCGTGTCGACCAGGTGCAGGCGCTGGCCGCTAGCGGGCGGCGCACGTTTCGAACCGACCGGACGGCCACGCTGACCACCGGATGCCTGCGCGCCGGCACGCCCTGCGGTCGCACGTGGCAATGCGGCGCCGGACAACAAGCGCGCGAGCAAGCCCGCCGGTATCGCGGCCTGTGCCGCATCGAGAACCCGGTCTTCCATCGCTGCCTGCAGGCGCTCGGGGTCGAGTTCCGGCGGCGGCGCGTCGTCATCCCGATCATCGCGTTGTTCGTCACGTTCATCGTCACGTTGATCAGCCAACTGCGGGTCGACCGGTTCGCCGTTGTCCGCTTCGTCGTTGCGTGCTTCCTCATCGTTCGCTTCATCGTTCGTAGCCTCGGCTGCTGCCGAAGGCCATTGCGTCGCGCGCGGCGCGAGCACCAGCGCTGCTGCGATCTGCACATCATCTTCGCTGCAGTCGTGATTGCCATCGAGCGCAGCGCTGGCACGGGCGACGGCCAGGGCCAGCAAGGGAGCGCGCATCGAAACCACGCCCAGTGCAAGCGCGGTGCTGCACAGTGCAGCACTGGCAGCATCCGGCGCGCCGATGTCGTTCAGTCGTGCCGCTGCAGCCTGCACATCGCCATCGCTGATGCCGGTGGAGGGCATGCGCGTATCACGCGCGGTCGATGGGACGACAGCACGCAAGTCGATATCGAATGCGAGCCGATCGGCCAGCGCATGCGGCACGCCCGGATCATCGGCCATCGCTTCGTCGAGCAAGACCACGCCAAAGCGTGCGGCACGTCGGTCGCACAGGCCGTCCCGTTCGAGCAGTACTTCGCGCTGGTCGAGTGCGGCCGCGATGCGGGCGGCGGTGCCCACCGGCAGTCGCTCGGCCATCGGCAGCACGATCACGCCTTCGTCGGCCATCACCAGCACGCCAGCCTGCAGTACCGGGCGACCCGCGGCCAGCGTGGCCGGCAAGTCGAGGCCGCCGAGCAGGCGTTCATCGGAAATGGAGACCGGCATGCGGGTCCAGCTACGGCCGGCCAGCAAGCCTTTCAGCAAGGCGAGCCACGCATCCAGCACCGGCCCCGCATGCGCGCGCACGCGCACGCCACCGGTGCCGACCGGATCGATCGCGAACAGTGCCGCCACCTGCACCGCCTGCAGCCACGCGCGGCCGGACGGATCAGGATCGCGATCGAGGGGCGCGAGCATCAGGCTACCTGCGCAAAGACCTCGTCGACGGCGCGCGCCACGCGCGTGCCCGAGCCCGCATCATCGAGCGGGTTGCGGCGCAGTCGGTGCCGCAGCGCCGAAGGCGCCATGCGGCGCAGATGATCATCATTGACGTCGCGCGCGCCTTCATACGCGGCCAGCGCGCGCGCAGCACGCATCAACGCGAGTTCGCCGCGCAAGCCATCGGTACCGAGCGCCATGCACAACTGCGCAGCACGCTCGAGTGCGTGGTCGGACAGTTCCAGCTGCGGTAGTCGTTTGCGCGCGGCCACGATGCGCTTGCGGATCTTGTCGTCTTCAGCCTGCCAGCGTGCGATGAATTGTTCCGGCGAGCGCTCGAATGCGTCGCGCCGGCGCACGACCTCGATGCGCAGCGCCAGTTCGGTCGGCGTGCTGACATCGACAGCCAGGCCGAAACGATCGAGCAATTGCGGACGCAACTCGCCCTCTTCCGGATTGCCGCTGCCAACCAGCACGAAACGCGCCGGATGGCGTACCGACAGGCCTTCCCGTTCGACCATGTTTTCGCCGGACGCGGCAACATCGATCAGCAAGTCCACCAGATGGTCTTCCAGCAGGTTCACTTCGTCGATGTACAGGTAACCGCGATTGGCCTTCGCCAGCAGGCCGGGCTCGAAGGCTTTCACGCCCTGCGACAGCGCACGTTCGAGATCGAGTGCGCCAACCACACGATCTTCGGTGGCACCGAGCGGCAGATCGACGACGGGCACCGGTCGCATGCGCGACTTGATGCGGGTCTTGCCTTCGGCTTTCAGTGCCGCGCATTGCTCGCAGCACGGGGTGCCGGCCGCCGGGTCACAACCATACGCGCAGCTCTCGACCGACCTGATCTCGGGCAGCAGCGCTGCCAGTGCGCGCACTGCGGTCGATTTGCCCGTACCGCGATCGCCGAGGACCAGCACGCCGCCGATGCCGGGATCGACCGCCGTCGCCAGGATCGCGAGTTTCATTTCGTCCTGGCCGACTATGGCGGAAAAAGGAAAATGTTTGCCCATCGTTGTCTCCTCTCAGGATTTCCAGCGCCGCCTGAGGTCGGCGATATGTGTGAGCCCGGCTGCAGCCAGCAGCAAAGCCATCAGGTACCACGGGCCGCCGCTGAGCGCGCTGCGCGCGGCCAGCATCAGGCACAGTCCCGGCAGCATCATCCAGCGCAGCGCATCGGGCGCAATGCCCTCGCCGGTGCGGCGGTAACGTTGCGCGAGCAACAGCCATTCAAGCAGGCTGACCGCGATCACCAGATCGATCATCCGGGTGCCGCTGAACCAGGTCTCCACGTCCATGATCATTGGCGCGCCGGCCACTCAGGCCTTCGCGCGCATGCCCCATTTCCACAGCCAGCTCGATGGCAGCGGCATGATCATGAACAGGTGCTCGAGCACGGCCAGCGACAGTAGCCCGGCCACCAGGCTCAGGCTGGTCGCGGCAAAGCCATCGCTCGGCTGTAGCGCGACCGCATTCCACATCGGCACAGCAACGGCGCTGGCTGCGAGCAGCGACACCGGCATCAGCCAGTTCCAGGAGCGGCGCGTGAAATAACTCTGCAGGTAGGACAGATGCGCGGGCAGAAAATCCTCGGCGAGGTTGCGCACGCCGAGGAACAGGTTCAGCTTCGCTGACAGCCGCATCGACCACAGCACCAGATACGTCCACCAGCCGGTCTGGTTCGGCTGATTCCAGCTGGTGGCAAACACCAGCAGCGCCAGCACCACCAGCGCCAGTTCGTGATGCAGGATGGTCTGCGTCGCATGCAGCGCGCGGCGCCAGCCATGGCTGTCCGGCGGGCATTCGCTGCGACGCGCGCCGGTCACGTAACCGAGCAGGAACGCAATCTCCTGCCAGCTCCACACCAGCACCGCGCAGGTGAATGCGCAATAGGCGGACGCCACCGACGTGCGCGATGCCGAGATCGCCATGCCGACCAGTGCGAAACCCAGCAGCAACGTGGCCTTCAGCATGGTCCAGCGGAAGGTCCATTGCGGCAGCCGGCCGAGGAACAGGATCACGCCGGTGGAAAACCACCAGACGAAGATCGTGAACACCAGCGGCAGCAGGACCGAGCTCATTGCGTCGCTCATGATGTCGCTCGCGTAACCAGCCTGACGGCGGTCGCGCGCTTGGCCGGCGATATCGATGCAGGCGTCATCGCATCACCAGCGCGGCACCAGCCGTGTACGTGCCGGCAAGGTGTTGGACTTCACCGGAATGAAGAACATGCGCGCGAACACGGCCGCACCGGCCACGCTCCAGAACGCCCGCTTCAGACCGCCGACGATGCCGCCGCTGTCCTTGCCCTCTTCGGCGCGCGCCGAGCAATAGCTGAGGCGATCAAGGTTTGCATGGAATGCCGGATGGTCGATATCCAGCAGCACCGGGAACACTTGCTGCGTGATCTCGTTGGTGATGCGGAACACATCGAAGTCATAGGTGGTGGGATCGAGGCCCATCGCCTGCTTCAGTTGCGGACGGTTGTGGTCGCGCACGTACATCGTTGCGTATACCGCCAGCAGGAAGAAGCGTATCCACAGCACATTCCCGCCGCGCAGCAGGTGCGGATGCGCGCGCATGATCAGCGCGAATGATTCGCCATGGCGGAATTCATCATTGCACCAGCGCTGGAACCAGCGGAAGATCGGATGGAAGCGCAGCTCCGGATGCTGTTCGAACTGACGGAAGATACGGATGTAGCGCGCATAGCCGATCTTTTCCGACAGATAGGTCGCATAGAAAATGTACTTCGGCTTGAAGTAGGTGTAGTGCTTGCTGCGCTTCAGGTTGCCGAGGTCGATGCCGAGGCCGTAGTCCTTCAGCGAAGAGTTCAGGAAACCGGCATGCCGCGATTCATCGCGCGCCATGTATTCCATCAGCTTCTTGATGTCCGGGTTGTCGACATGACGCTTGATCTCGTTGTACAGCACGCAGCCCGAGAATTCCGAGGTCAGCGAGCTGACCAGGAAGTCGAGGAATTCCTGGCGCAGCTCGGGCGACATCTTGTGCTCGAGTTCCAGTGCTTCCTGCGCGAAGGTGGCGTCGCGCTGAAAATGATCATGGTTGTTGTCGCCTTCGTACTCGGCCATCATCGCGTCCCATTCGGCGCGTACCGGCTCGACATTCAGGCGGCCCATCGCTTCATAGTCGGTCTTGTAGAAGCGCGGTGCGAAGACGGTATCGGTAATGGCCTTGCGGGCCGCATCCTCGACCGAATTGATTTCATGGGCGGCGTTATGCATAGTCTTCTCCGTGACGGTTGACGGTGGTGCGTGGCTGCAGCATCGGCGCGTGCTCGCCGGCGGCAGCGTCTTCACGGGTCGCCGTGCGCAACAGCCACACATTGAGCCCGATATAGCCGGCCCAGAACAGCACCAGGCTCGCTTCCGTGATTTGCAAGGGGGTCATGGGCGCAGCTCCATCGCTTGTGAGGTGTAGAAGCCGCTCGAAATCTTTTCGGTGCGGCCGACATTCCAGTCTGTCAGGCTGGCATTGGCAGCGATCTCGTTACGCAGCGCCGCTTCGGCCACCGGCTCGATGAACGGCGCGCGGTCACCACGCGGGAACATGCGGCCGACGCGGATCATGGTCGCGAGTATCGGGTTGCTGGGTGCGAAGGTGAACAGCACCGAATGCTCGGTGCGCGCCGCCAGCCCGGCCAGACCGAGCACCAGATCGCGGCGCTCGTAGTGGATCATCGAATCCATCGCGACCACATGATCGAAACGGCCATAGCTGGTGGACAGCATGTCGCCGGCGACGAATTCGAGCTTGCCAGCGCCGAGATCCGAAGGCTTGCGTTCGCGCGCCAGTTGCACCAGCGTTGGCGACAAGTCCACCGCGACCACGTGCGCGCCGCGCGCAGCCAGCTCGCAAGCCAGTGCGCCGGTGCCGCAGCCGGCATCGAGTATGCGACGGCCCTGCAAGTCTTGCGGCAGCCAGGACAGCAGGGTTTCGCGCATGCGGTCGCGTCCTGCCCTCACCGTCTTGCGGATGCCGGACACCGGCGCATCCGAAGTCAGTTTTGCCCACTGGTCGGCCGCCGTGCGGTCGAAATACTCTTCCAGTCGTTCGCGTTTTTCCAGATAACTGTCGTGTTCCATGTTTACCTCTCGCCGTGCCATGCATGCAGGTTCCGTCGGGACCGCATGAAGGCGATGGCTTTCCTGATGGCGGCTGCCGGTCTCAGTCGAAGCCCAGCAGGTCAAAAATGTCGCGGTCTTTCATCGGGTGGCATTCGAGCGGCTCAGCGCCCGCCCACAGCCGTGCCGCCAGCTGCAGGTATTCCTGTTGCACCGTCAGCACTTCGGGCGTCGGCTCCATCTCGAACAAGGTGGCCTTTTTCAGACGGCTCTGGCGGATCACATCCAGCGCCGGAATGCGCGCCATGGTCTTCAACCCGATCTCGTTGTTGAACTTGTCGATCTGATCGGTTGCATCCGAGCGGTTCGCAATCACGCCGCCCAGGCGCACGTTGTAGTTCTTCGCCTTTGCGCCGATCGCCTGCACGATGCGGTTCATCGCGAAGATGGAATCGAAGTCGTTCGCGGTCACGATCAATGCGCGGTCCGCATGCTGCAGCGGCGCCGCAAAGCCGCCACAAACCACGTCACCCAGCACGTCGAAGATCACGACATCGGTGTCATCCAGCAGGTGGTGCTCTTTCAGCAGCTTCACGGTCTGGCCGACCACATAGCCGCCGCAGCCGGTGCCGGCTGGCGGCCCGCCCGCTTCGACGCACATCACGCCGTTGTAGCCTTCGAACACGAAATCCTCGACCCGCAACTCTTCGCTGTGGAAATCGACCGACTCCAGCACATCGATCACGGTCGGCATCAGCTTCTTGGTCAGCGTGAAGGTCGAGTCATGCTTGGGGTCGCAGCCGATCTGCAGCACGCGCTTGCCGAGCTTGGAGAACGCGACCGACAGGTTGGACGAGGTAGTGCTCTTGCCAATGCCGCCCTTGCCATAGATCGCGAACACTTTCGCGTTGCCGATCTTCATGGTCGGATCCAGCGGCACCTGCACGCTGCCCTCGCCGTCGCCCGGTCGTTCGCGGCGGATTTCCGTTACCGGTACTTTGGTCACATTCACTCGTTTGCTCCTTCATTGATGCCTTCGAGCCGGTCTTCCAGCTCCTCTCCCGCGCGGCGCATCGCTTCCAGCATGTCCGCATCGGGTGTCCAGTACTGCCGCTCGCAGGCTTCCATCAGGCGGCTCGCAACACGCGCCGAGGCCGTCGGGTTCAGGCGTGCGAGACGTTCACGCATATCAGGGTCGAGCAGGAAGGTCTGGGTCAGTTGCTGATAGACCCAGGGCTGGACCTGCCCGGTGGTGGCGGACCAGCCCATCGTGTTGGTCAGGTGCAGTTCGATCTGATGCACGCCCTCGAAACCATGCGCGAGCATGCCCTCGTACCATTTCGGGTTCAGCATGCGGGTGCGGGTCTCGAGCGCGACTTGCTCGGACAAGGTGCGCACCGCACCGCCGCCACGGGTCTGGTCGCCGATATAGACCGGGGCGACCGTCGCATCCGGTCCCTTCGCGCGCTTCACCGCACGGCTGATGCCGCCCAGCGTGTCGAAATAGGTGTCGATGGTGGTCACGCCGACCTCGACCGAATCCAGGTTCTGGTACGCCAGCTCCACTTTGGCGAGCACGCTCTGCAGCAGCTTCGGTTGCGCCACCGGACGTCCCGAGGTGCCATACGCAAAACCCTTGCGGCTGGTATAGGTCTCGGCCAGCTCGTCTTCTTCGTCCCAGCGGCTGCAATCGATCAGGTGGTTCACGTTCGCGCCATACGCACCCTCGGCATTGCCGAACACGCGCAGTGCCGCGGTCTGCATGTCGCCGCCGTGTTCATCGATATAGGCCAGTGCATGCTTGCGGATGAAGTTCTGCTCGACCGGCTCATCCGCTTCGGCGGCCAGCAACGCGGCTTCGGCCAGCATACGTATCTGCAGCGGCAACAGGTCGCGGAAGATGCCCGACAGCGTGATCACCACATCGACGCGCGGCCGCCCCAGCTGCGCCAGCGGCACCAGCGATGCGCCGGCCAGCCGGCCATAGGTATCGAACCGTGGCGCGCAACCCATCAGCGCGAGTGCCTGCGCAATCGGGCCGCCCTCGCTCTTCAGGTTGTCGGTGCCCCACAGCACCATGGCAATCGACTCCGGGAAGCTTGCGCCATCCTGCTGGTGGCGAGCGAGCAGCTTGTCGGCCTGGCGCACGCCCTCTTTCACCGCATACGCACTGGGCAAACGGAAAGGATCGAAGCCATGCAGGTTGCGACCGGCCGGCAGCACTTCCGGTGTGCGCATCAGGTCGCCGCCCGGCGCCGGGCGCAGGTAGCGACCATCGAGCGCGGCGAGGATGCCATCCAGCTCGAAGGATTCATTCATCAGGTCGCTGCTGGCGGCCAGCTTTTGCAGCAATGCGCGGCGCTCGTCCGTCATCGGTGCGCTGCCGCCGGTCAGCATCGCTTCGATCGCATCGCGCAGCGCGGCATCGACCGTTGCGCCATGCGCGGACTCGGCAATTGCAGTGAGCATATCGACCCGCTCGGCCAGCGTCGGCGCCTTGCCGACCACATGGAGGCCGTGCGGAATCAGCGTGTATTCAACTTCGAGCAACTTCTCGTTCAGTGCGGCGATCGCCGGCTCGCTGTGCTCATCCCACGCCGGTTCCGGTGTGGCGAGATCCAGCTCGCAGGCTTGTGCATGGATGTGCGCAGCCAGTGCGGGACGCTCATGCGCGTCATCCGGGCCCAGCTGGCGCCAGCGTGCGAGCGCGCCCTTCAGCTCGTTCAGCCCGCGATACAGGCCCGCCTCGGCCACCGGCGGCGTCAGATAGGACACCAGCGTCGCATTCGCACGGCGCTTCGCAATGGTGCCCTCGGACGGGTTATTGGCCGCATACAGGTAGACATTCGGCATGTCGGCGATCAACCTATCCGGCCAGCACGCGCCAGACATGCCGGCCTGCTTGCCGGGCATGAACTCCAGTGCGCCATGGGTGCCGAAGTGCAGCACCGCATCGGCAGCGAAGTCTTCACGCAGGTAGCGATAGAACGCCGAGAACGCATGGGTTGGGGCGAAGCCCTTGTCGAACAACAGGCGCATCGGATCACCCTCGATGCCCATTGCCGGTTGTACCGACACCAGCACATTGCCGAAGCGCGCACCGAGCAGATAGATGCTGCGTCCATCGGTCTGGTGACGACCGGGCGCCGGACCCCATTGCGATTCGATCTCTTTCAGCCAGGTCTCGCGCCGTACATGATCATCGGCACTGACCTTCGCAAACACATTGGCCGGCGAGCCATGCATCTCGGCATTGCCCTTCAATACCGCATGCCGCAGCGCATCCACATCGGCCGGCACATCCACCGTGTAACCGGCGCGCTGCATGGCGGCCAGCGTGTTGTACAGCGACTCGAACACCGACAGGAAAGCTGCCGTGCCGGTGCTGCCGGCATTCGGCGGGAAATTGAACAGCACCACCGCCACCTTGCGCTGCGCGCGCTCGGAGCGGCGCAATGCGATCAGCTTCGCGATGCGTGCGGCCAGCATCTCGGCACGCTCGATGCACGACTGCATGTCCTGCGCGCCGTCGGCCGGGGGGAACGTGCAGTTGCGGTGGCAACCGGTGCAGGCACGGCCGGCAGCGTCGCTGCGGCCGCCGTACACCATCGAGCCACTGGAACCATCGAGCTCGGGCAGCGCGACCATCATCGTCGCCTCGACCGGCAACAGGCCGCGATCCGAATCGCCCCAGTGCTCCAGTGTCTGGAATTCGACCGGTGACACCGCGAGATACGGCACATCGAGCGCAGCCAGCATGTCTTCGGCGGCGCGGGAATCGTTGTAGGCCGGGCCACCGACCAGCGAAAAACCGGTCAGCGACACGATCGCATCGACGGTCGCGCGGCCATCCTTCATGTAGAACTGCTCGATCGCGGGCCGTGCGTCCAGGCCGCTTGCATACGCGGGGCGCACCGACAGGCCGCGCGCTTCGAGCGCCGCGATCACGCCGTCATAGTGGCGTGCATTGCCGGCCAGCAGATAGGAGCGCATCAGCAGCACACCGACGGTGCCGGTACTGCCGGGCACCACAGGCAGGCGATCCAGGCGGTCCGACATGCCCTTGTGCACGCCGCTGCCGCTCAGGCGCGGATGATAGAGACCGACTTCCGGATACTCGATCGGCGCGTCCGGCGGCGCCTTGCCGCGCAGTGCCTTGCGCGGGCCGTCGGCATAGCCATTCACCAGCAATTGCACCAGGCTGGCGATGTTTTCTTCGGAGCCAGCCAGCCAGTACTGCAGCGTCAGGAAATACGCGCGCACATCCTGTGCGGTACCGGGAATGAAGCGCAGCAGTTTGGGTATGCGGCGCAGCATCTTCATCTGCTGCGCGCCGGCCGTCGCGCCCGGCTTCTTGTCGTCGCTCTTGCCGCGCAGCTTTTTCAGGAAAGCCATCGGGCCGCGCGTCGTGCCATCCATCGTGAAACGACCAATGCGGGTCAGTCGCATCACTTCGCCGGCCGACATGATGCAGACCATCGCATCGCAATGATCGCGACGTGCCTGCAGCGCCGGCAGCACCGGCAGGAAGTGCTCTTCCATGAACAGCATCGATGCCAGCACGATATCGGCGCTGCCGATGTCGGAAATGCAGCGTGCGAGCGCAGCCTGGTCATCGGCCCATTCGGACGCAGCATGCACCGCCACCTGCACGCCCGGCAGCCGCCGGGCCAGCAAGCGGTTGGCACGCGCGGCGGCGCCCGCCAGATGGCTGTCCATCGTGACGATGACGACGCGCATCGCTGTCGCGTCAGCGGCCGAAGTGGGCTTTCGCGTCATACAGGGTCTCGATGGTGATGGTGAGGACGCCGCTTTCTTTCGCAAAGCGCTCGGTATTGCGGCGCGCCTTGCCGCGCACGAAGAACGGGATCTTGGACAATTCCTTCTCGGCGTCCGGCGCCCAGCGCGGCAGGATCTCGCCGGCGTTCGCGGATTCGCCGATCGCGGCCGGTTCGACCACGGTGTCGGGCACCGAGGGCATCGTGCGCGGTGCAGCGGATGATGCCGCCGCTGTGGCCGTTGCAGCGGTCGCCGCAGCGGTCACGCCGGCCTTGCCCAGATGCGAAGGCGACGCGCCGTCATGGAACTCGAAGTCATCCTTGAACATGCCGAGCAGGTGTTCTTCGAGGCCCATCATCAGCGGATGCACCCAGCTGTCGAACAACACATTCGCGCCTTCGGCCCCCATCTGCGGCGAGTAGCGCGCCGGGAAGTCCTGCACATGGACCGGCGCCGAGATCACTGCGCATGGCAAGCCCAGGCGCTTTGCGATGTGGCGTTCCATCTGCGTGCCGAGCACCAGCTCGGGCGACAGTTCGGCTATCTTCGCCTCGACTTCGAGGTAATCATCGGTGATCAGCGCCTCGACCCCGTAGCTGGCGGCGGCCGCGCGTACCTCGCGCGCAAATTCGCGGCTGTAGGTACCGAGCCCCACCACGTCGAAACCCATTTCTTCGGCAGCGACGCGTGCGGCCGCAATTGCATGCGTGGCATCGCCGAACACGAACACGCGCTTGCCTGTCAGGTAGGTGGAATCGACCGAGCCGGCATACCAGGGGGCACGCGCGTCGTCGCCCAATGCCGCTGTCAATGCCGCATCCACCGGCAGCCCGGCCAGTTGCGCGACCTCGGCAATGAATTCGCGCGTCGCGCGCATGCCGATCGGCACGATCTTCGTGAACGGCATGCCACGATTTTTCTGCAGCCAGTTCGCGGCCGGCATCGCGGTCTCGGGATACATCACCACATTGAAGTCCGCATCGGCCAGCCGCGCGATATCGGCCGGCGTTGCACTCAGCGGCGCCACCACCTGCACGTCGATGCCGATGCGCGCCAGCAGCGTGCGGATCTCGCGCAAGTCATCGCGGTGGCGGAAGCCGAGCGCAGTCGGGCCGAGAATATTGCAGCTCGGACGACGCACTGCCGGCGTTGCCGCACCTGCCGCTTGCAACGCGTGCTTGGCGTGTTCACCGGTCGCTGCGGACATGGCGGCGTGGCCAGTACTCGTGTCGGCACGCGGCTTCGCAAGCGCGCGCACGATCTGGTAAAAGGTTTCGGCCGCACCCCAGTTTTCCTTCTTCTGGTACGACGGCAGCTCGAGCGGCACCACGGGCACCGGCAAGGCCAGCGCCAGTGCGAGGCCGCCCGGATCATCCTGAATCAGCTCGGCAGTGCACGACGCGCCGACCAGCATCGCCTGCGGGCGGAAGCGTTCATAGGCGTCACGCGCGGCGTCCTTGAACAGTTGCGCAGTATCGGTGCCGAGGTCACGTGCCTGGAAGGTGGTGTACGTGACCGGCGGCCGCTTCGGCAGGCGCTCGATCATCGTGAACAGCAAGTCCGCATAGGTATCGCCCTGCGGCGCATGCAGCACATAGTGCACATCATCCATCGCAGTCGCGATGCGCATTGCGCCGACAT
>JACCDV010647082.1_pt1 | contig 18225 bp, 21 predicted proteins | sample 7446131 | NCBI WGS metagenome assembly JACCDV01 (sample SAMN15323448, study PRJNA562643) | freshwater metagenome | isolation source: river surface water | place: USA:Blue River Watershed | collected 2017-08-17 | reverse complement strand
CCTTGGCCTGACCGCCGAACTTCTGCGCCAGAACCGTGGTGATCGCCGCCGTCAGCGTCGTCTTGCCGTGGTCCACGTGGCCAATCGTGCCCACGTTCACGTGGGGCTTGGTCCGTTCGAATTTTTCCTTTGCCATTTTCGCGACTCCGAATAAACAAGAAGTTGAAGGCTCAACACAGAAGGCGCGCAACCCGCGTTGCGCGCCTGAAACTGGTGCCCTTGGCGGGAATCGGACCCGCGACCTCTCCCTTACCAAGGGAGTGCTCTACCACTGAGCCACAAGGGCGAAATCTTGACCGACCACAACAGGACAACACTGGAGCGGGAGACGGGAATCGAACCCGCGTCATTAGCTTGGAAGGCTAAGGTTCTACCATTGAACTACTCCCGCACAAACCGGCTGCCGGGCTTGCGCCTGACAACTTGGGAGCCTGCACGAAAACCTTTCCAATGCGCTCATGTTGCCCAGCTGTCGCTGGACGTTTTGCTGGTGGAGGAGGCTGGATTCGAACCAGCGTAGGCGTAAGCCAACAGATTTACAGTCTGCCCCCTTTAGCCACTCGGGCACCCCTCCGGAGCAAGCCCCAGATTATGCCATGTTTTTTGCGTTCGGCGCAATCCTGGCCAGAAGATCAACAAATTCCCTGCCCCGCACCGCCGATCACAAGCGCCCCCTAGCCGATTGCACGGGGCACAGGCTCAAGCACCTCATGGACAAAAGGCCGGGCTGGCAGGGCCATCAGGCGCTGGCGCGTCAGCGTGCAGGCGGAAGGGCTCTGCTCCACCGCCAGCCAACGCAGGCCCAGGCCTTCGGCCACCGCGGCCGTGGTCCCTGAGCCGGCAAAGAAATCGGCCACCACGCCGCCCGGCGGACAAGAGGCGCGCACGATCTGGGCAATCAGCGCCTCGGGTTTTTGCGTGGGGTAGCCGGTGCGCTCGTGCGCGCGCACATTGATGCGGGGCATGCGCCAGACCGAACCCACCAGGGTTCCGCGCAGATCCTGCAGGTATTGCCGCCGCCGTGCCACCCCACTGCCTTGCCAGCGATACGGCCCGCGTCCATCGCCATCGTCCTGCGTGAAGCGTTGTGCGATGTACGTGTCGGTGTAGGGATGGTGCAAGCGGTTGAAATACGGCCGGTCGCCTTTGGCGTAATACAGGAGGGTGTCGTGCCCATGCACCCAGTTGCGCGCTGCCGCCTTGCCGCCCGATGGGTTGCCGTGGTCCCACACGATCTCGCGCCGAAAGCCGCCCGGTCCAAACATCTCGTCAAGCACCAGCTTCACACCATGCACCGCATGCCAATCCAGGTGTACATACAGCGAGCCCTGCTCGGCCAGCAAGGCGTGCATCAGCCACAGGCGTGGCACCAGCATCGCCAGATGCTCGGCGCTGCCATCGCGCCAGGCGTCGGCAAAGCCCAGGTCTTCCCCCGCCGATGGGCATGGCGACATTTGCGATGAACAGGTGCGCTTGCGCCAGGTCTGACCGGTTTGAAACGGTGGATCGATGTAAATCAGGTCAATCTGGCCACGCAGACTGGACTGCCCGGCAGTGCCGGCCAGCAAGACAGCCATGGCGTGCAGGTTATCGCCCTGGATCAGCCGCCCTGCCGTCTGCGCCTGCCCTGGCTGTGGGGCCAGGCCTGGCAATGCCCAGGGATGCCCGGTCAGTTCCCATTGGGGAGGACACGCCTGCAGTCGCTCGGCCAGGCGACGGCCGCTGCGCAGGATGCCGGGCAAGCGGGCAATGAGCGACTTTTGCATTTTTGTTGATTTCCCTGCCGTTAAAACAACTAAACTGTTGTTCAACGATTTCTTCAACCAATGATTGAAGCCATCTTACAACCATTGGTTTACGCGCCATGTTTGCCACCGACAAAGTGGCCGCCCATGCATCAGAAGCTTGAATTTGCCCAGCGTTTGCGCGACGCCATGCAGGCCGTCGGCATGCCCGCTCGCCCCAGCATGCTGCTGGAGGCCTTCAACCGCCGCTATTGGGGCCGCTCGGTGAGTTTTCAGGCTGTCTCGCGCTGGCTGCGCGGCGAGGCCATTCCCGAGCAGGACAAGCTGGTGGTGCTGGCCGACATGCTGCGCATCCCCCCGGACGAATTGCGCTATGGCAAAGTGGGGCTTCGCATTCAGGAGGAGACAGCGCGTCGCGACAAGGCCCTCAACTACCTGGAGCGCGAAACCTTTGACCTGTTTCTGCAGTTGCCGCCGGCGCAGAAAAAAGTGGTGCGCGAGGTGATCGAGGCCTTTGCCGACCAGGCCAAACTGTCACCAAGCGCCACGTCCAGACGCAAGGGCTGAAGATCGCGATGCCCTAGGCCAGGCGCGGCCAGGTCCAGGGCTGGCCTTGCGACTGCAACCAGGCCTGGGCGGCGCCAAAGTGGCCGCAGCCCATGAAGGGAGTGGGCCCGCGCAAGGCCGACAGGGGCGAGGGGTGGTTGGCCTGCAAGAGCAACGCCGCATTCGCATGGGCCCGCGCCTGGGCCTCGATCAGCGCGGCCTTGCCCTGGGCGTGCGCGCCCCACAGCAGGTAGGCGCAGGCCGGGCTCTGGCGCGCCACCTCGGCCACGATGCGGTCGGTCAAGACCTGCCAGCCCAGCTGGGCATGGCTGGCGGCCTGGCCGTCCTCGACGGTCAGGCTGGTGTTGAGCAGCAGCACGCCCTGATCGGCCCAGGCCATCAGGCTGCCATGCGCCGGCAGGGGGGCACCCAGATCGCGCTGCCATTCCTTGAACAGATTGCGCAGCGAGGGCGGCAGCTTCACGCCTGGCGCCACCGAGAAGGCCAGGCCCTCGGCCTGTCCGGGCCCGTGATAAGGGTCCTGCCCCAGGATCAGCACCCGCACATCGCGCGGCGCCAGCTGCGCCAGGGCGCGCAGCGGCTGGGGCGGGTAGATGCAGGCGCCGGCATCCAGGCGCTGGCGCAGCCGAGCCAGCAAGGCCTGGCCATCATCGCTCGCCCAGAACGCCCCCAGCAGCGCATCCCAAGCGGGGTGCACCGGCCAGTCGGCCGGATCGGCCCGTTGCAGGCGCGGCACATGGGCGGGCGGCTGCGGCGCGTGCGCGGCTTCGGGCGCGTCAAACAGGTCCAGGCTGGCAGGCGCGGCGGCCCGGGGTTTGTTCTTGCTGCCCTTGGGTCGGCCCACAGCGCGCCCCGCGTCAGTGAAAGAGCGCGGCCAGGGCCTCGCCCGGCTCGGGCGCGCGCATGAAGGCCTCGCCCACCAGGAAGGCATGCACACCGGCCTCGCGCATGCGCAGCACATCGGCGCGCTGCAGGATGCCGCTTTCGGTGATGAGCAGTTTGTCAGGCCCCACCTCGGCGCGCATGTCGAGCGTGGTCTGCAAGCTCACCTCGAAGGTGCGCAGGTTGCGGTTGTTGATGCCCAGCAGCGCAGTCTTGAGTGCCAGGGCGCGCACAAGCTCGGCGCGGTCGTGCACCTCCACCAACACCGCCATGTCCAGGTGACGGGCCACCGCCTCGAGCTCGGCCATCTGCGCATCCGACAGACAAGCAGCGATCAACAAGATGGCATCGGCGCCAATGGCGCGGGCCTCGTAGACCTGGTAGGCGTCGACGATGAAGTCCTTGCGCAGCACCGGCAGATCACAGCTGGCGCGGGCCTGTTTGAGGTAGTCGTTGCTGCCCTGGAAAAACTGGCGGTCGGTCAGCACCGACAGGCAGGCCGCGCCATGCTCGGCGTAGCTTTGCGCAATGTCGGCCGGAATGAAGTCCTCGCGCAGCACGCCCTTGGAGGGGCTCGCCTTCTTGACCTCGGCAATCACCGCCGCCTGGCCAGCGGCCATTCGGCGGCGCAAGGCGCCCTCGAAGTCGCGCGTGAGCACGCGGCTCTCGGCATCCTCGCGCATGGCGGCCAGGGATTTTTTCTTCAGGCCGGCGGCCACTTCCTGGTGCTTGACCTCGACGATTTTTTGCAGGATGTCGCTCATGCGCCGGCTCCTTGGGTGAAGGCCACAAAACGCGCCAGGCGCTCACGCGCCGCGCCGCTGTCGATGGCCTCGCGGGCCCGCTCGATGCCTTGCGCAATGCTGGGGCTCACATTGGCCGCGTACAAGGCCGCGCCGGCATTGAGCAGCACGATGTCGCGCGCAGCGCCGGGCTGGCCATCGAGCACGCCGTGCAATTTGGCCATGGACTCCTCGGGCGTCTCCACGCGCAGGGCGCGGTTGCTGGCCATGGTCATGCCAAAGTCCTCGGGGTGGATTTCGTATTCGGTGATCTCGCCATTGCGCAACTCGCCCACCAAAGTGGCCGCGCCCAGGCTCACCTCGTCCATGCCGTCGCGGCCATAGACCACCAGCGCATGTTCGGCGCCCAGGCGCTGCAGGGCGCGCACCTGGATGCCCACCAGGTCGGGGTGGAACACGCCCATCAGGATGTTCGGGGCGCTGGCCGGGTTGGTGAGCGGGCCCAGGATGTTGAAGATGGTGCGCACCCCCAACTCTTTGCGCACCGGGGCCACGTTCTTCATGGCCGGGTGGTGGTTGGGAGCGAACATGAAACCAATGCCCGTCTGCTCGATGCAGCGCGCAATCTGCTCAGGGCTCAGGTTGATGTTGGCCCCCAGGCGTTCGATCACATCGGCGCTGCCGCTCTTGCTGCTGACACTGCGCCCGCCGTGCTTGGCGGTCTTGGCCCCGGCCGCGGCGGCCACAAACATGCTGCAGGTCGAGATGTTGAAAGTGTGCGAGCCGTCACCGCCGGTGCCCACGATGTCGACCAGGTGCCGCGCATCGGCCACCTGCACCTTGGTGGAGAACTCGCGCATCACCTGCGCGGCGGCGGTGATCTCGCCAATGGTCTCCTTCTTCACGCGCAAGCCGGTGATGATGGCCGCGGTCATGACGGGCGAGAGCTCGCCGTTCATGATCATGCGCATCAGGTGCAGCATCTCGTCATGAAATATCTCGCGGTGCTCGATGGTGCGCTGCAGCGCCTCGCTCGGGGTGATCTGGTAACGGTGGGGCATGGAAGGTCTCCGCAAACAAAGGTCAGCGTGTGGGGGGTTCGGCCAGCGCCAGGCGCACGCCAAAGCCAATGAACATCAGGCCTGCCGCCCGGTCCATCACCTGCATGGCGCGCTGCACCTGCGCCAGGCGGCGGCTGGCCCAGCCGGCCAGCCAGGCATAGCCCAGGTTGATCGGCAGCGAGTTGAGGTTAAAGAGCAGGCCCAGCAGCAAGAACGCCGCCAAGGGGTGCTGGGCATCGGGCGCAATGAACTGCGGCACAAAGGCCAGAAAAAACAGTGCCACCTTGGGGTTGAGCACATTGGTCAGAAAGCCCTGGCGATACATGCGTGCCAAGGGCACCGCGGCGCCGTGGGTCAGGTCGCCCACCGCCAGCGCCGAAGCCGGCGCGCGCAGCATGCGCAGGCCCATCCACACCAGGTAGGCCGCGCCGGCCCACTTGAGCAGCGTGAAGGCCGTCTGCGATGCGGCCAGCAAGGCGCCCACGCCCAGTCCCGCCGCCAGCACATGCACAAAGCAGCCGCTGACAATGCCCAGGGCCGCTGCCATGCCCGCGCGCACCCCGTGCAAGAGCGCGCTGCGCACAATCAAGAGCACGTCGGGGCCAGGCGTGAGGTTGAGCAACCATCCCGCCAGCACAAAGACGAGCAATTGGGAGGTATCGGGCATGGTCGGCTTTCGGTTCAGCGGCTGGCGTATGGCCCGCCCGCAGACACCGCAGCGGCGCCCGCATGCTGAGCGGGGTCCTGCGCCGCAAAGGCGCGCACCACCGCAATCGCATGGTCAATGCCGGCCGCATCCACATCCAGATGGGTGACCATGCGCAGGCCAATGAGCCCGGTGGCCAGCACCCCGTGCGCCTGCAGATGGGCCAGCAGGGCCGGGCCGCGGCCGTCGGCCACATCGACAAACACAATATTGGTTTGCGCCGAGCGCACGCTGATGCCGGGCACCCCGCGCAGGCCTTCGGCCAGGCGCTGCGCCAGCGCATGGTCCTGGGCCAGGCGATCGACATGGTGATCGAGCGCATGCTGGGCCGCCGCCGCCAGCAGGCCGGCCTGGCGCAGACCGCCGCCCACCATCTTGCGGATGCGGCGCGCGCGCGCGATCAGCTCGTGCGAGCCGCACAGGGCCGAGCCCACCGGCGCGCCCAGGCCTTTGCTGAAACACACCGACAGGCTGTCCACCTGATCGGCCAACTCGCGCAGGCGCGCCAGCGCCGACTGCCCCGGGCGGGCCGAGGCCACGGCGGCGTTGAACACCCGCGCGCCGTCCAGGTGGGTGGCCAGGCCGTGCGCGCGCGCCAAGGCGGTGGCCTCTGCCAGGTACGCGTCGGGCATCACATGCCCATTCCAGGTGTTCTCCAGGCACAGCAGGCGGGTGCGCGCAAAGTGCGGGTCGTCTGGCTTGATGGCAGCCTCGATATCGGCCAGGGTCATGCGGCCCTGTGCGTCCTGCAGCAGCGGCTGCGGCTGCACGCTGCCCAGCACCGCTGCGCCGCCGCCTTCGTAGCGGTAGGTGTGGGCCAGCTGTCCGACGATGTACTCGTCGCCCCGGCCGCAATGCGCCAGGATGCCGCACAGATTGCTTTGCGTGCCCGAGCTCATGAACAGTGCCGCCTCCTTGCCGGTCAACTCGGCAATGCGCGCCTGCAGGGCGTTGACGCTGGGGTCGTCGCCGAACACATCGTCGCCCAGCGGCGCGGCCATCATGGCCGCACGCATGGCCGCGGTGGGCCGGGTCACGGTATCGCTGCGCAGGTCGACGAGGTTCATGCGGCCTCCAGAAAGTTTTTCAGCATGGCGTGGCCATGCTCGGTGAGGATGCTCTCGGGGTGAAACTGCACGCCCTGGATGGGCAGCTCGCGGTGCGCGATGCCCATGATCTCCCCATCGTCGGTCCAGGCGGTGATGCGCAGCTCGGGCGGGCAGGTGGCGCGCTCGATGGCCAGCGAGTGGTAGCGGTTGACGGTGAACTGCTCGGGCAGGCGCGCGAACACGCCCTCGCCGGTGGTGGTGATGCGGCTGGTCTTGCCGTGCATCAGCGTTTGCGCGCGCACGATGCGCCCGCCAAAGGCCGCGCCAATGCTCTGGTGGCCCAGGCACACGCCCAGAATGGGCAGGCGCCCGGCAAAGTGGCGGATGGCCGCCACCGAAATGCCCGCCTCGGCCGGTGAGCAGGGACCCGGCGAGATGACCAGGCGGTCCATGCGGCCTGCGTCCAGGCGTGCCTGCAGGTCCTCGATGCCCACCTCGTCGTTGCGGACCACGGTGACCTCGGCGCCCAGCTCGCCAAAGTACTGCACGATGTTGTAGGTGAACGAGTCGTAGTTGTCCACCATCAGGAGTTGGATCGGTGCGGTCATGGCTTACTCCAGTCCTTCCTCTACCAGCTCGCTGGCGCGCAGCAGGGCGCGTGCCTTGTGCTCGGTCTCGCGCCACTCCATCTCGGGCACCGAATCGGCCACCACACCGGCGGCCGCCTGCACATGCAGGGTCTGGTCCTTGATGATGGCGGTGCGGATGGCAATGGCCACGTCCATGTCGCCGGCAAAACTCAGGTAGCCGCAGGCGCCGCCGTAGATGCCGCGCTTGACCGGCTCGAGCTGGTCAATGAGCTCCATGGCGTGAACCTTGGGCGCACCGGTCAGCGTGCCGGCGGGGAAGGTGGCCTTGAGCACGTCCATGTTGTCCATGCCCTCGCGCAGCAGGCCTTCGACATGGCTGACGATGTGCATGACGTGGCTGTAGCGCTCGACCACAAAGGCCTCCGAGACCTTCACGCTGCCGATCTGCGCAATGCGGCCGATGTCGTTGCGCGCCAGATCGATCAGCATCACATGCTCGGCGCGCTCTTTGGGATCGGCCAGCAGTTCTTGCTCGATCGCCTTGTCCAGTTCGGGCGTGGCGCCGCGCGGGCGGGTGCCGGCCAGCGGGCGGATGATGACCTTCTGGCCTTCGGGCGTTTGCTCCTGGCGCACCAGGATCTCGGGCGAGGCCCCCACCACATGGAAGTCGCCAAAGTTGTAGAAGTACATGTAGGGGCTGGGATTGAGCGAGCGCAGCGCGCGGTACAGCGAGAGCGGGCTCTCGGTGTAGCGTTTGCTGATGCGCTGGCCCACCTGCACCTGCATGAAGTCACCGGCGGCAATCAGGTCCTTGGCGCGGTCGACGGCGTGCAGGAAATCGGCCTTGGCAAAACCGCGCTCGGACGGATACGAGGCACTTGGTCGCACCTGCGGCGCACTCACCGAGTAGCGCAGCAAATCCTTGAGCTCGCGCAGGCGCCGCTTGGCATGGGCATAGGCCTCGGGGCGGGCGGGATCGGCATAGACGATCAGGTAAAGCTTGCCCGAGAGGTTGTCAATGACGGCCAGCTCTTCGCACTGCAGCAGCAGGATGTCGGGCGTGCCCAGGGTGTCGGGCGGGCAGCTGGCCTCGAGTTTTTTCTCGATGTAGCGGACCGCGTCGTAGCCAAAGTAGCCGGCCAGGCCCCCGCAAAAGCGCGGCAGACCGGGGCGCAGCGCGACCTTGAAGCGGCGCTGGTATTGGGCAATGAAATCGAGCGGATTGCCGCTGGATTGCTCGATGACCTGGCCATCGCACACCACCTCGGTGCGGGCCTGATCGCCAAAGCCGCTGGCGCGCACCAGGGTGCGGGCGGGCAGGCCGATGAAGCTGTAGCGGCCAAAGCGCTCGCCCCCCACCACCGACTCCAGCAGAAAGCTGTGCCGGCCGTTGTCCTTGCTGTGCGCCAGCTTGAGGTAGAGCGACAAGGGGGTTTCCAGGTCGGCAAAGGCTTCGAGCATCAGGGGGATGCGGTTGTAGCCCTGGCCGGCCAGGCTTTTGAATTCAAGTTCGGTGATCATGGGGAGGCGCCCTCCAGCGCACACGTGATGTTCTGTCAACCTCGGGTCCGCGCATGTCGCAAACCCGCCTGGGCGGCCCGCGCACGGGCCCTGATGGGGGTGGGATCGATCAGGCTGGCTGACGCCAGGGCCAGGCTCCCCGGCCTGCGCGCTGCGACAGGTCCGGCCGGCAGGATGCGGCGGTTGGGAGGGTGAAGACGGTCATGATGGGCCCTAGTGTAGCAAAGGCAGGGGGAAGGCCCCACCCCCAACGATGCTGATGACTTGTCAGGGCGATCACACTGGCCATGCCAGACCACAGGCGGTGCTCGGGTGCTTGCTGACTATCGGAAAAATTTTGAGTTGCCAGGGGAACTGCCACCGGCAGACAAGTCGTTCTATTGGATCGTTCAACGCAATAATTATTCTAAATCTTACTCTGAATTAGCAATTTCGCCCTTTTTTGAGAGATCTTAAACCATTCATTACTTTTTCTAATTTTTAGCGGATAAACTTTATATTCACGCAGGCATTCATGTATCTCCGCTTCTTTTTTCGAAGGATTTTCCGTTTGATATGCACAGATAATTTTTATATTGCTCAATTTTCTCCTTACCCTATACTCTTCTGCTCGTTTTTCGATACACAATCTGGTAGTAGCCCCAATTTTTACAAATCCAGGGTAATCGCGCGTGGAAAAACAGTATAGATATCCAGTCTTCGGATTCCATCCAGCAGCATGAGAGCTATAGTTTTGTTCAATAATATAGTTTTTCGATCTAATTGCCTTTTCGAATTCATCTGCAATTGAAACTGAATTGCCGTGAGCGTAAAGACGCCACTCTTGTTCAATTTTTCTAAATTTATCAACCAACTTCAATGTTGGCCTATCCAAAATATCTTTCGCTGCTTTTGTAGCTTTCTCAGCCGCACTTTTTTTAATCTTACCAGAACTCTTATTGATTCTCTGCTTTACTTTTCTGTATGTTTCATACAAGTTGATCTGCTTCATGGCTTTGGGCTCCTTGTGAGAGTTCATACAAAAACAATACACGTCACCAATTCATCCATTCAGAGTTTCCGAAGATTGCCTTTCAAGACTCAGAACCAGTGGAAGACGTCTATGTAACGAGTCATTCTTTACTGCAGACCAGACTCTAGCACCAATAATTTAAATTGAATACCTATTTATTATTTATTTAAAAATTAATTTTTAGACTAAATCAGCCCGACCACCAGCAATAGCGCTCTGTCAACCGCCCGCATCCGCTCATCCTCCAAGCGTCCGAAGGGTTCACTGATCTTTGACCGAGGGAGCGTGGATAGTTTGTCCACCATGACTTGTGACAACACCCGAAGACCGTTGTGGGCCGTGGGCTCCAGCGTCACCCGAAACACCGCCGTGCGCAGCTCGCTGGTCACTGGACACAACACCACGCTGTCCAACTCGGACAGCAGGTCCGTCTGAACAATCAACGCGGGGCGTGGCTTGCCATGGTCGCCTTGCAGCGAGACCGTCACCAGGTCCCCTCGCTGCATCATGCCCAGCCTTCAAGGTGCGTGGCCGCCTCTTGTGCAAAACGGATGGACTGCTCTTCGAGGGGATCGGCCTTGAGGGCCAGGCACTGCGATCTGACGTCGGCCGCAAAGGCCTCCAGCCGGGTGTCTGACACCCAGAACTGAACCGGTCGCAGCCCTGCCGCCCGCATGCGCTCACGCGAGCGTGCGACCTTCGATGGGATCGGGTTGGCTGCTGGCAGCCTGCACTCCTTGGAACATCATGCACGGTTACATGTTGCCACGCATGTTCCCAGCAGGTCAGCGCCTGGTCGCCCCAGGCGCCCCTCAGGCCAGCGCGGTGCGCATCTTGTCGATGACCGCGCGGTAGTCCTTCTGGCCAAAGATGGCGCTGCCGGCCACAAAGGTGTCGGCCCCCGCGTCGGCCACGCGGCGGATGTTGTCGGCCTTGATGCCGCCATCGACCTCGAGGCGGATGTCGCGGCCGCTTTGCTCGATCCGCTTGCGCGCCATCTCGACCTTGCGCAAGGCGCTGTCGATGAAGGACTGGCCGCCAAAGCCCGGGTTGACGCTCATGATGAGGATCAGGTCGATGTCGTCGATCAGCCAGTCCAGCACATCCAGCGGCTCGGCCGGGTTGAACACCACACCGGCCTGCACGCCGCGCGCCTTGATGGCCTGCACGCTGCGGTGCGCATGCGCGCTGGCGTCGGGGTGAAAGCTGATCAGGTCGGCACCGGCATCGGCAAAGGCCGCCGCCAGGGCATCGACCGGCTGGATCATCAGGTGCACATCGATGGGCACCGGGCGACCGTCGGGGGTGACGGCGTGCGGCTTGAGGGCCTGGCAAACCATGGGCCCAAAGGTCAGGTTGGGCACGTAATGGTTGTCCATCACGTCAAAGTGAATCCAGTCGGCGCCAGCGGCGATGACCTGCCGGACCTCTTCGCCCAGGCGGGCAAAATCGGCCGAGAGAATCGAAGGGGCAATGCGATAGGTCGTGCTCATCCGGCGATTGTCGCAGGTAATATGGGGGCATGTCCGACCACCAGATCCAAGTGCAGGCGCTGCCCAAGCCCCTGCCCGAACAAAGCGATCCCGCGCTGGGGGTCTACAGCTTTGCCTACACCATCACGATCACCAACACCGGCGTGGTGCCTGCGCAGCTGATCGCACGCCACTGGGTGATCGAGGACGCGCACGGCCAGGTGCAAGAGGTCAAGGGCCTGGGCGTGGTGGGCCAGCAGCCCCTGCTGCAACCCGGTGAATCCTTCGAATACACCAGTGGCTGCCAAGTCCGCACCTCGCGCGCCATGATGCACGGCAGCTACTTTTTTGTGGGCGTGGACGCGCACCGCTTCGAGGTCAACATCCCGCTCTTTGTGCTTGACGCCCACCCCGGTCGCTCCGACCACCTGCACTGAAGGCCAAGCCGGCGCGCGCCGGGTTAAGCTTGGGGACCATGGGTGAATTCGATCTGATCCGGCGCTTCTTCACACGCCCCCCCCGCCAGGCCGTGCTGGGCGTGGGCGACGACTGTGCGTTGTGGGCGCCCACACCGGGCATGCAACTGGCCTTGTCGGCCGATCTGCTGGTGGCCGGGCGCCACTTTCTGCCCGATGTGGACCCGGAGGCCCTGGGCCACAAGACGCTGGCGGTGAACCTGAGCGATCTGGCCGCCTGCGGGGCCCAGCCACGCGCCTTTTTGCTGTCCCTGGCCCTGCCCGAGGTGAACGAGGACTGGCTCGCCGGCTTTGCCCGTGGCCTGCTGGCCCTGGCCGATGCACACGGCTGTGAGCTGGTGGGCGGCGACACGACCCGCGGCCCATTGACCTTGAACGTGACGGTGATGGGCGAGGTTCCCCCCGGTCAGGCCCTGCTGCGCTCGGGTGCGCAAGTGGGCGATGATGTGTATGTGAGCGGGCACCTGGGCGATGCCCGCCTGTGGCTGGAGGCCTGGCGCGGCCAGCTGGCGCCGCCGCCGGCGGTGCTGGCGCAGGCGCGTGCCCGCATGGAGCGGCCCACACCCCGGGTGGCGCTGGGCCTGGCGCTGCGCCAGGTGGCCAGCAGCGCGGCCGATCTTAGCGATGGCTTGTTGGGCGACCTGGGCCACATCCTGAAGGCCAGCGGCGTGGGCGCCGAGCTGGACGAGGCCGCCCTGCCCGCGCTCATGGCCACGCATGCCGCCTGGCCGCTGCCCGAGGCCTGGTGGCGCACCTGCGTGCTCGCCGGGGGTGACGATTACGAACTGGTGTTCACCGCCGCCCCCGCCCAGCGCGTGGCGGTGCAGCACGCCAGCGCCCAGGCCCAGACGCCGGTGCACCGCATCGGCCGCATCGGCGGCGAGCCCGGTGTGCGCCTGCGCAATGCCCAGGGCGACTTGCGGTTGGTGCAGGACCTGGCCAGCTTTGACCACTTTGCCTGACCCCACATGCACACGCACCCTTCTGCCCCCGCTTCTGCTCCCCCATTGCCGCCGGACGACGCCGAGCGCATGCCCCCCAACACGCCCCTGTCGGGCGCGAGCGCTGCGGACCTGGGGGAAGGCCCGGCAACGCCACCTTCGCCTGACATGGGCTCAGAGATGCCCACGCCAACCCCTGTTCAGGCCACGCCGCGCGCACCACGGCGCCCCAGCGTGGGCTTTGTCTGGCGCCATCCGGCGCATGCGCTGGCGCTGGGCTTTGGAAGCGGCCTCTCGCCCTGGGCTCCCGGCACGGTGGGCACGCTGTGGGCCTGGCTGAGCTGGTGGGGCGTGTCGCTGTGGCTCACGCCCGGCCAGCAAGGCGTGCTGCTGGTGCTGGCCTTTGCCCTGGGCTGGTGGGCCTGCGAGCGCACCGCGCGTGACATGGGTTTGCAAGACCCGGGCGCCATCGTCTGGGACGAGGTGCTGGCCTTCTGGCTGATCCTGTGGCTCTTGCTGCCCGCCAGCCCGCTGTGGCAGGTGCTGGCATTTGCCTTGTTCCGCTTTTTTGACGCCGTCAAACCCGGCCCGGTGCGCTGGGCCGATCAGGTCTTCAAGGGAGCGGGCTGGCGCGGCGCCTTTGGCATTCTGTTTGACGACCTGGTGGCCGCGCTGTGCACCCTGCTGGTGTTGGCCCTGTTGATGAGGATCCTGGCATGACACACGATCTGCAAGCGCAGGTGCAGGCCCTGGCCACGCTGCTCTTGACGCGGGGAGAGCGCCTGTGCACCGCCGAGAGTTGCACCGGCGGCATGATCGCGGCGCGCTGCACCGATCTGGCCGGATCGAGCGCCTGGTTCGAGCGCGGCATGGTCACCTATTCGAACGAGGCCAAGCACGAGTTGCTGGGCGTGCCCACCGAGCTGATCACGGCACACGGCGCGGTCAGCGAACCGGTGGCGCGGGCCATGGCGCTGGGGGCGCTGGCGCACGCCCATGCCGACTGGGCGGTGGCGGTGACGGGGGTGGCGGGCCCGAGCGGTGGCAGCGCGGCCAAGCCCGTGGGCACGGTGTGGCTGGCCTGGGCGCATGCGGGCCCGGCAGGGGCAGCGCCCTGGGTGCAGGCCGAGCGCCATCACTTTGACGGCGACCGCGCCGCGGTGCGCCACGCCACGGTGGGCATGGCCCTGCACGGTTTGATCCAGCGCATGCAAGACCCACCTACGGCATCGGCATAAAAAAAACGCCTGACCGAAGTCAGGCGTTTTAAAGTGGTTGCGGGGGCCGGATTTGAACCAACGACCTTTGGGTTATGAGCCCAACGAGCTACCAGACTGCTCCACCCCGCGTCGAAGCTGAAATTATAGCACGATCAAGCGGCGTTTTGCTCGCCTTGTTGCGGCTCGGCGCGATCGACCAGCTCCACCAGGGCCATGGGGGCGTTGTCGCCCACGCGGAAGCCCATCTTGAGGATGCGGGTGTAGCCGCCGGGACGCTTGGCAAAGCGCGGACCCAGGTCCGAGAACAGCTTGGTCACGCTGTCGCGATCGCGCAGGCGGTTGAAGGCCAGACGCTTGTTGGCCAGGGTGTCGGTCTTGGCCAGGGTGATCATGGGCTCGATCACGCGGCGCAGTTCCTTGGCCTTGGGGACGGTGGTCTTGATGGCCTCGTGCTCGATGAGCGAGTTCATCATGTTGCGCAGCATGGCGAGGCGGTGCTCGCTGGTGCGGTTAAGTTTGCGGAGGCCGTGGCCGTGACGCATGGTGCTTTCCTTTCATTATCAAGCGGGCAGCCGGATCAGGTACTGCCCGTGCACATTGGCCCAGAGGGCCGGGGAACAAGAATCAACGCTTCTCGAGACCGGCCGGCGGCCAGCTTTCGAGTTTCATGCCAAGGGTCAGGCCGCGCGAAGCGAGCACTTCCTTGATTTCGTTGAGCGACTTGCGACCCAGGTTCGGGGTCTTGAGCAGCTCGTTCTCGGTGCGCTGGATCAGGTCACCGATGTAATAGATGTTCTCGGCCTTCAGGCAGTTGGCCGAACGCACGGTCAGTTCGAGTTCGTCGACCGGACGCAGCAGGATCGGATCAAAGTTGCCGGCGCCGCCACGGGTGGTCGGTGCGTCAAAGGCCGACAGTTCGCCGCCCTCGAGCTGGGCAAACACGGCCAGCTGTTCCACCAGGATCTTGGCCGAGGCGCGCACGGCGTCTTCGGCGGTGATGGCACCATTGGTTTCGATCTCGAGAATCAGCTTGTCCAGATCGGTACGCTGCTCCACACGGGCGTTTTCAACGCTGTAGCTCACGCGCTTGACGGGCGAGAACGAGGCGTCGAGCACGATGCGGCCGAGCGACTTGGTCGGCTCGTCGCCATAGCGGCGCACGGTACCGGGCACATAACCACGGCCTTTTTCGACCTTGATCTGCATGTCGAGCTTGCCGCCTTGCGAAAGCGTGGCGATCAGGTGCTCGGGGTTGATGATCTCAACATCATGCGGGGTCTGGATGTCGGCGGCGGTGACCGGGCCTTCGCCGTCCTTGCGCAGGCTCAGCGTGACCTCGTCACGGTTGTGCAGCTTGAACACCACGCCCTTGAGGTTCAGCAAGATGCTGACCACGTCTTCTTGCACGCCGTCGATCGACGAGTACTCGTGCACGACGCCAGCAATCGTCACCTCGGTCGGCGCATAGCCCACCATGGACGACAGCAGGACGCGGCGCAGGGCGTTGCCCAGCGTGTGACCATAACCGCGCTCGAAGGGCTCGAGCGTGACTTTGGCACGGTTGGTGGCGACCTGGTCGACCTGGATGGCCTTGGGTTTCAGCAGATTGGTTTGCATGCAGACTTCCTCTCAATACCCCCGGCTCGTTACACCGGTAAGGCTGACGAAGCACCCGGCGGCCATGCCTGGCGCGCCGGGAACGAATGGGCGGCTGATGGGGATCAGCGCGAATACAGTTCGACGATCAGCGATTCGTTGATGTCGGCGCCGAATTCGTCACGGTCCGGCACTTTCTTGAAGGTGCCTTCGGCCTTGTCGGCGTTCACTTCCACCCAGGCGGGCAGACCGACTTGCTGGGCCAGGGACAGGGCCTCGACCACGCGGTTCTGCTTCTTGGACTTCTCGCGCACAGCGATCACGTCACCGGCCTTGACCATGTACGACGGGATGTTGACCGACTGACCGTTGACGGTGATGGCCTTGTGCGAGACAAGCTGACGCGCTTCGGCGCGGGTCGAGCCAAAGCCCATGCGGTAGACGACGTTGTCCAGACGCGATTCCAGCAGCGCCAGCAGGTTCGAGCCGGTGTTGCCACGGCGGCGATCGGCTTCGGCGAAGTAGCGGCGGAACTGGCGCTCGAGGACGCCGTACATGCGCTTGACCTTCTGCTTCTCGCGCAGCTGCAGACCGAAGTCGGAGGTGCGCTGGCCCGAGGTGCGGCCGTGCTGGCCGGGCTTGCTGTCGAATTTGGCCTTGTCGCTGATCGAGCGGCGAGCGCTCTTGAGGAACAGGTCGGTGCCTTCACGGCGGGAGAGTTTGGCCTTGGGGCCGAGGTAACGTGCCACGTGCTTTTCCTTTAAACAAAACTACCGCATTCAGAAAATGCGGGAGCCAGGCGGTGCAAGCACGGCCTGGCAGTGGGCTTGACGAATGTCAGATACGGCGACGCTTTTGCGGGCGGCAGCCGTTGTGCGGGACCGGCGTCACATCGGAGATCGAGGTGATGCGGATGCCCAGCGCGCCCAGAGCGCGCACCGAGGATTCACGGCCGGGGCCGGGACCCTTGATTTCAACATCGAGGTTCTTGATGCCCTGCTCCATCGCGGCGCGGCCAGCGACTTCAGAGGCCACCTGGGCTGCAAACGGGGTCGACTTGCGCGAACCCTTGAAGCCCTGACCACCCGACGAGGCCCACGACAAGGCGTTGCCCTGGCGGTCGGTGATGGTGATGATGGTGTTGTTGAACGAGGCATGCACGTGCGCGATGCCGTCGGCAATGTTCTTGCGGACCTTCTTGCGCACGCGCTGGGCGGCGTTGGAGGCGGGTGCTTTGGCCATGGATCAGTTCCTTATTTCTTCAGGGCAGCGGCGCCCTTGCGCGGGCCCTTGCGGGTGCGGGCATTGGTGCGCGTGCGCTGGCCACGCATCGGCAGGCCGCGGCGGTGACGGAAACCACGGTAGCAGCCGATGTCCATCAGGCGCTTGATGTTCATCGTGGTTTCGCGGCGCAGGTCGCCTTCGATCGTGATCAGGTTGATCTGGTCGCGGATCTTTTCCAGATCGGCGTCCGTCAGGTCCTTGACCTTCTTCGAATACTCGATGCCACAGGCTTCGCAGATCTTGCGAGCGCGGGTGCGGCCGATACCGAAGATGGAGGTCAGGCCGATCTCGGTGTGCTTGTGCGGCGGAATGTTGATGCCAGCAATACGTGCCATGTGCGTCTTTCCTTAACTCTTGAATCAGCCCTGGCGCTGCTTGTGGCGCGGGTCAGTGCAGATCACGCGGACAACGCCCTTGCGGCGGATGATCTTGCAGTTGCGGCAGATCTTCTTGACGGAAGCCGAAACTCTCATGTGGTTTTCTCCTAAATACCTTGGGCGCCAGGGCGCCTGTTCATCAGCCGCCGGCCGAAGTCTTGAAGTTGGCCTTCTTCAGCAACGATTCATACTGCTGGGACATCAGGTAGTTCTGCACCTGGGCCATGAAGTCCATGGTGACGACCACGATGATCAGCAGCGAGGTTCCACCGAAGTAGAACGGCACGTTGTAGCGAAGGATCAGGAACTCCGGCAGCAGGCACACGGCAGTGATGTACACCGCTCCGGCCAGCGTCAGGCGAACCAGGATCTTGTCGATGTAGCGGGCCGTCTGGTCGCCGGGACGAATGCCCGGGATGAAGGCGCCGCTCTTCTTCAGGTTGTCGGCCGTTTCCCTGCTGTTGAACACCAGCGCGGTGTAGAAGAAGCAGAAGAAGACGATGGCCGCAGCATACAGCATCACGTAGATGGGCTGGCCAGGCGACAGGCTGGCAGCGATGTCACGCAGCCAGGTCATGGAGTCACCGGTGGAGAACCAGCCCACCGCCGTCGCCGGCAGCAGGATGATGGACGAGGCGAAGATCGGGGGGATCACGCCTGCCATGTTCAGCTTCAGGGGCAGGTGCGACGACTGGCCGCCGTACACCTTGTTGCCGACCTGTCGCCGCGCATAGTTGACCAGGATCTTGCGCTGACCGCGTTCCACGAAGACCACGAACCAGGTCACCACGGCCACCAGGACCACGATGAACAAGGCCACGAGGACGTTCATGGCGCCCGTGCGCACCAGCTCGAGCAGTCCGCCGATCGCGCTGGGCAGGCCCGCCGCGATGGAAGCGAAGATCAGGATCGAGATGCCGTTGCCCAGCCCGCGCTCGGTGATCTGCTCGCCCAGCCACATGAGGAACATGGTGCCGGCAGTG
>JACCDV010156572.1_pt1 | contig 18226 bp, 8 predicted proteins | sample 7446131 | NCBI WGS metagenome assembly JACCDV01 (sample SAMN15323448, study PRJNA562643) | freshwater metagenome | isolation source: river surface water | place: USA:Blue River Watershed | collected 2017-08-17 | reverse complement strand
TGCTATCCGAAATTAAGGTGCCAGCTGTCGCATTGACTGCTACAGATACCGAGGCAATATTCTTAATAGTAATTTCTCGTCCTGCTCCAGCTAAAGAAGCACTTGGAAGTGTAATGGTCTGTGAAGCCGTCGAACCTGAGAAGACGATGAAGTTGTAATTGTCTGTCGCCGCCATGGTACTTGATGCTGTGATGGAAGAAACGCCACCGTGGCTATTCGCCGACCATGATGCCAAACCATTCGCATCAGAAACTAAAACTTTACCAGCACCTGGAGTTCCTCCATCAATTTCAATGGTTCCAGTAAAGACAGTGTTGCCGCCCACGTTCAATCTTCCTGCGATACCTGCACCACCTGCTACGATTAATGCTCCTGTTGTTGTAGAAGTTGAGGCGGTTGTTGCTCCCACATTTAATTCCTTGGCGATTCCGACACCACCACTAACGATTAATGCTCCTGTTGTTGATGAAGTCGAAGCTGTAGTGTTTGGTAATGTTAAAGCTCCCATGATTCTTGTATCAGTAGTAGCTGAATTACCAATTAAAGTTGTATTTGACCCTAATCCAACTGTACCTGCAGTGCCGTTGTATCCGGAAAGTACAATTTCATTATTGTCTCCGTCAGCTAAAGGGCGAACATCATATCCTATTAAGACACTGTTTAGACCGCTGGAATTTGCGGTAGTTCCTGTGGAAATACGGCTGCCCGCATTTGAGCCAATGAATATATTTTTTGCACCTGTTGTTGTATTATAGCCAGCTAAGTAGCCCATTGCTGTATTATCTGAGGCGGTCGTAACACCATATAAAGCACTATATCCAAAGCCTGAATTATAGTTTCCAGTAGTATTCATTCGTATGGCTTGCGTACCAAATGCAGCATTTCTGGCACCTGTTGTATTATTCTCCATTGAAACTGATCCAAATGCTGCATTAAATGACCCTGTTGTACCATTTCCATTTGTTAATTTTAAGGCCTTATTTCCAACTGCGGTGTTGTCTGTTCCGGCTGTATTTGTAAGTAAAGCACTAACACCTAATGCAGTATTTGAATTATCTCCCGTATTGCCTCTTCCGACAGTTAATCCATTGACAGTTAAATCAGCACTAAATGTTTTGGCACCTGCAAAAGTTTGTGCTGCGGTGGTAACTACTCCGCCATTTGTTCCATCAGCAGGAGCAAGATTTAAGACACCCGATGTAATACTTGCACCATTAGCTGTTGAACTAGCACTGATTGCACCGATGCTTGTCACACCCGCTGGTGTCGCCCATGATGGAACACCAGATGCTAAGGTTAATACTTGACCATTGGTTCCTTTAGCTAAAACAGTTCCTGTTCCGCTTGTTCCTCCGTAAATGATATCTCCTGAAGCAGTCATCGGCGAAAGAGCGTCAAATGCCGCTGCTTTAGTCGTCGCACCCGTACCACCATTCGCGATAGGCAAGGTTCCCGTCACACCTGTTGTCAAAGGTAAACCTGTTGCATTCGTTAACACACCAGATGCTGGAGTTCCCAAAGCAGGTGCAGTTAAGGTAGGAGAGGTTAAGGTTTTATTTGTCAAGGTTTCCGTACCCGCTAAAGTCGCCAAGGTACCCGATGCCGCCGGCAGGGTAATCGCTGTTCCCGTACCCGCTACCGCTGGTGCGGAAATGGTCGCCGTTCCAGATGTTGATCCGGCAAATGCTACCGAAGTCGCGGAAGCTACGCCTAAGGTAGGAGTGACCAACGTAGGAGAGGTCGCAAATACCAAAGCACCTGAACCTGTTTCATTACTAATTACACTTGCCAACTCCGAGGATGTTGTCGCCGACAAAGCACTTAATTTATCAGTTGTATAGACTCCATTGGTAACCGTCGCCGCATTACCCGAGATGGAACCGGCAATCGTAGAGGAGAAAGTTTTGGTTCCGGCAATGGTTTGTGCTGTCGTTAAGTCCACGAAATTTTGCGTCGTAGATCCGGTACCTCCAGCTGAGATTGGCAAGGTACCTGAAGTAATCGCCGTTGTACTTGTTGTATACAAGGCACCTCCACTCGTATAAGAAGTTAATCCTGTACCCCCGGCACTGGTTGGTAAGGTACCTGTCGTCAAGGCGGATGTACTCGTTGCGTACATGGCACCTCCACTATTGAACGACGTCATGCCTGTACCTCCTTGATCTGTTCCTAATGTTCCAGTACTTGTTAAGCGTTTGGAAGCGTCGGTAAACACACCTTTCGAGGCTGTCAAGGCTGATAGGGTCGTAGCACCTGTGATGGTCGCTGTACCGCCAATGCTTGCATTTCCAGTAACAGTTAAGTCGGTACCAATCGTACCCGCTCCGCTAATGTTGAAGTTGGTACTCGCTTGCTGCGTCGTTCCATTGATCACGTAATTCGTCGAACCTGCTGGCAAATCCGCCGCCACCAAACTACGGAAGCTTGGGGCTGCTGCTGACGCACCTGACGTAGGACCCGCGAAAACCAAGTTGGCCGCTACGGTCGTTACACCCGTACCTCCATTAGCCACGGGTAAGGTTCCTGAAATATCTGCTACATCGATACCTGCCCAAACAGGCGCTGTCGCTACGGTTCCGTTACCACTTTGCGTTAAGAATTTTTTGGTAGCGGAAGCATTACCCGTTAAAAGGGCGGTGGTATTGGCTGCGGATTGGTAAGGGATGGCACCCACGGCACCGCCGTTGATGTTGGTCGCCTTACTCGCTAATCCCGTTAAATTGGCAGTAATCATTCCGGCTGCAAAATCGCCGCTTGCATCTCGTGCTACAATCGCTGAAGCCGTGTTAGCTTCGGTTGCTGTGGTTGCTGAATTGCTAACTTTTCCTGCTGTCGCGATGGTTGCTAATTTGGTATCTACAATCGCTGCGGAAGCATTGATGTCTGCATTGACAATCGCTCCATCGGATATTTTGGCAGAGGTAACGGCAGCGTCATTGATTTTAAGTGTGGTGATGGCATTGTTTGCAATAACTGGTGCCGCAGCTGTGGTTCCCGTACCGCCTAAATCACCGGCTAATTGAATCTTTCCTTTCACGGAAGTCGTTGCATCGGGCGCACCTGAAGTTACGCTGGCATCCACGTAATCTTTAATGGTCTTCACGGCTGGATACTTACTTGTAGATGCAGCATCCGCGGAAATGTCTGTACTTAAATTAGCGCTCGCTTGAGCACCTAAAGCAGTTAAGGCGCCTGTTGCTGTTGTTGCACCCGTACCTCCATTCGCAATTGGCAAAGTTCCCGTAACACCTGTTGTTAAAGGTAATCCCGTTGCATTGGTCAAAACACCGGATGCTGGAGTACCTAACGCTGGTGAGGTAAATGTGGGTGAAGTGAATGTTTTATTAGTTAATGTTTCGGTACCATCTAAGGTAGCCAAGGTTCCTGTTGCCGACGGAAGTGTAATCGTCGTCGTTCCGGCCACAGCAGGTGCTGCCAAAGTAGCCGTTCCGGAAGTCGCTCCAGCAAAGGCAACGCTGGTCGCGTTTGCCGCACCGATGGTAGGTGTCACTAAGGTAGGAGAGGTGTTGAACACGACGCTTCCCGTACCCGTCTCGTTGGTGATGGCATTCGCCAGATTCACACTGGTCGGTGTGGCTAAGAATGTGCCTACATTACCTCCCAAATCACTGATATCGGTCGTTTGAACGCGCGCCCAAGCTGGTGCAGCGGAGGTAGAACCGTTTCCGGTTTGGGTTAAAAATTGTTTCGTTGATGAAGTGGATCCTGTTAAAAGTGATGTCGTATTCGCGGCAGATTGGTAAGGGATATCGCCCAAGCCACCGCCGTTGATGTTGCTCGCCTTGCTCGCCAGACCCGTCACATTGGCCGTGATGGTTCCCGCGGTAAAGTTTCCGTTGGCATCACGGGCTACGATGGCCGATGCGGTGTTGGCATCTGTTGCTGTCGTTGCGGAATTGCTTACTTTTCCTGCTGTTGAGATTGTCGCTAATTTGGTATCCGCAATGGCAGCCGAGGCATTGATGTCGGCATTCACGATAGTTCCATCCGCAATCTTAGCGCTATTTACAGCACCGTCGTTAATTTTCGCCGTAGTCACCGCGCTCGCAGCGATTTCAGGGGAAGCGGCTGTTCCGGTTAAATCGCCAGCTAATTGAATCTTACCTTTCGTGGTCGCATCGGCATCGGGTGTGGCTGATACGACAGATGCATCTACATAATCCTTGATGGATTTAACCGCTGGGTATTTGGTCGTAGAAGCAGCATCTGCAGAAATGTCTGTACTTAAATTCGCTGTTGATTGAGCTCCTAATGCGGTTAATGCAGCACCTGCCGTTGTCGCGCCTGTACCCCCTTGTGCGATGGTTACCGCTGTGTTGCTCGTTAAGATCGTAGCCGAAGCATCCGGTAAAGTAAATGTTTTCTCTGAGGTGGTAGGTCCAGTGATTTTGGTAAATCCATTTCCTGTTCCTCCGTAGGTTGACGCAATTACACCCGTTAAGGCTGCAGATCCATCGAAGCTATTGCCATAGATGTTTCTCGCGGTGGCCAAAGTCGTCGCTGTTCCTGCGTTTCCGCTGATGTCACCTGTGATGGTAGAGGAGAAGGTTTTGGTTCCGGCGATGGTCTGGTTGGTCGTTAGGTCAACGAAGTTTTGGGTCGCTGATCCGGTACCTCCTTTGGCTATTGAGATCGGACCTGAAATTTTGGCACTGGTAACGCTCGCGTCTGCGAGGTCAGTAGTCCCAATGGTACCATCTAAGATTTTGGCACTGGTTACCGCATCGGCATTAATTTTTACGGTCGTGATGGCGTTATCTGTAATCACGGGTGAGGCAGCAGTCGAGTTGGTACCTGCTAAATCACCCCCTAACTGAATCTTTCCTTTTAAACTTGTCGTAGCATCGGCAATCGTCGCAGCGGCTACCGAGTTGTCCACGTAATCCTTCATGCTTTTTACGGCAGGGTATTTCGTCAACGAGGCTGCGTCCGCACTGATGTCGGTCGATAAATTTGCGGAAGCTTGTGCACCTAAATTCGTCAAAGCAGCCGTTGCTGTAGTTGCTCCTGTACCGCCATTCGCAATGGCCACGGTTCCGGTTACATTGGCCGCGTTTCCTGTGATATTTCCTGTTACTTTCGAACCGGCTACGCCTACGATTTTCGCGTCGGTGATGCTAGCATCGGCCACTTTGGCTGTTGAAATAGCATTATCGGCAATATCGGCTGTAGCAATCGTTCCGTCGGCGATCTTTGCACTAGTTACCGCGCTTGCGGCAATGGCAGGGGCTGCTGCCGTACCTGTTAAATCACCGGCCAATTGGATTTTACCCTTGGTATTGGCATCCGCATCTGCTATGGTGGCAGAAGCTACCTGGTTATCTACGTAAACTTTTACGGCATTCTGCGTAGGGTATAAGCTGTTGCTCGTACCTAAAGCTGTTGATGTCGATTTGTTGGAAACATCTTCTTTATTCGCCAATGCAGGTACCGTTGGCGCTGCCGCCGTACCGCCCAAATCACCGGCTAATTGAATCTTTCCTTTCGTATTGGCATCCGCATCCACGATGGTTGCCGAGGCAATGGCCCCTTGAACAAAGGCTGTCGTTGCGATGGCTGTGGAGTTGTTGGCCGGACTCTGCGTTACTGCCGTCGTTCCAGAAGGTAATGACGGCGTTCCAGTGAATACGGGTGAGTTTTTATCGGCTTTCGCATCCACGGTGGCTTGTAGGGCGATACCCATGGTGGCTTGATCCACGTAGGTTTTGATGGCACGTACCGATGGATATTTGGTATCTGATCCGGCGTCTGCATTGACGTTGGTCGACTTATTGGAAACATTTTCCTTATTCGCTAAACCGGGTACGGTTGGGTTTGTTGCTGTTCCACCTAAATCACCGGTCAATTGAATTTTACCAGATGCCAAGGTGGTCGCATCAGGTGCACCTGAGGCTACGGCAATGTTAACGGCATTATCCACATAGGTTTTAGCCGCTCGTTGGGTAGGGAATAGGACATCCGATGGATTTCCACCGCCTAAATCAGTCGCTGCAGATTTATTTCCCGCTGATTCATAGGTTGTTCCTAAGTTGTTAACCGTATTGGCTGTTGCCTCTGTCAAGTTGCGAACTTGACCAATCTGTGAATTTAAGTTGTTGGCTGTATTGCTAAGGTTGTTCGCCGTGGTGTTGATGCGATTATCGTGATCTGTTAAGGTATTATTGATGTTCGTGATATCTGCTTTGACCTTCTTGTCTAAGGCTTCAATCGTCTGATTAACGACTAAAAATTTACCTTCATTGATCACTTGGTTGTCGGCAATTGCCTTCGTGTTATTGGCAATGTTGCTCTTCAAGGGATCGAGGTCTTTGGGAACTAAATATCCGGAGTCATTATTGAATTGACTTAAATTTTTGGGTGAATCACGTACATTTTTGTAGTCCACACTTTCTGCATACAGGGCATAAGGTGTGTAGTTGAGGCTCTGATTACTTACCTCGGTGTATTTTGTTCCACCGTCAAAATTCACGGCTACGATGAGTGTTTTTAGTTCGGAGTTCCAAAGCACCGAATCGAAAATCTTGGCTTTCGATGTGGCGGTTGGAATACCTGTACCTACCGTCAAGGAGATTAAACCAAACTCATCCGTCGTGGTTTGTTGGGTTTCCTCATAATCAATCCCCGCGGTGGATTTTAGGCTGAAGCGGACCCATACTTTGCCGTTGGAAAGCGGCTGTCCGGTGACAGCGATTCCGGGAACTTCGATCGTTTTTGGATCGAGGATGACGGCTTGGTAATTAAGTCCTTTCTTCTGGCCGAATGCGGCGAATAAACTTAACTGGAGAACAATTAATAGAACTAATTTTTTCATCGTATTAAACCCTTTTGGGGTGGTATTTTAAGAACTAATTGTTAACTGAGACCTTAGAATTTGGAGATTTTAAGGCCAATGCTTATTGATGTAGGTGCAAAATTTAAACTTGTTTTTCCCTCGCTCCATCCGTGTAAGGTGGTGCCTTTTTGGTATTGAACGAACATGGAAGTTTTGTCGAAGAGTAGCTTGTGGATCTCCACGGTGTAGCCCAACATGACATGTACGGGATTGAAATTTTCGTTATCGGACAAATCGTAATTGATGTTTTTGGAATTACTGATTTGGGTTTGTACGCCGGTCAACATCTTTTGGGCGGATACATTCCCTTGCACCGCAATGGAGAAGCCTTTGTAGATTTTTACTTCGGGACCAAAGCCGGCTGTGATGCCCGCGAAGTTGGTTTGATAGTTCAAGATGATATTTTGGATATCGCCGGTCGCGTTGAATTGGTTCAGGTTCAGACCCACCTCATAGCGAAATAAGCTGGCGATTTTCGCAAGCTTTTGGTGATTGCCAAAGAAGATGGCCGTCTTCGAAAACTTCGAAATCAGGTTGGTCGTATCGACTAGCTCCTTGTTGTACCGGAAGGAGGCATGCATACCCCCAGTAGGCTTCAAGAAGTCGACCTGGTTACCTGTGATACCTTTGAATTGGTAATTGGTACTATTCAAGCCCACATCCCATTTCCAGTGTTGGGCTTTTACATCGAATGCAAAAAGCGCAATCAGCGCAAGCAGAAGTATTTTTTTAGTCATTTTAACGGAATCTTGATTGCATGGGTTTTTTCCATGATTCAAAATTACCATAGTATATGCAAGCAAAATTAATTTTACGGTTGTGGTTGTCCGAGTTTTCGAAATTCGGACACATTTGCGTTTTGGGGGAATTGTAGAGACGCCATACTTGGCGTCTTTTATAATGTGACAGACGCGAGGTATCGCGTCTCTACAATGAAAGCGCCATAATCACATTTCCTTTTGCGGTTCCCAATTTCGTCCCCCCGCAAGTCACTACTACATACTGTTTTCCCTGTACACGATAAGTCGATGGCGTCGCGAAGGAAGCAAACGGTAACGGGTAGGAGGCAAGGAGTTTGCCACTCGAGGCTTGATAGATTCTCAAAGTGGCATCCTTGGTAGCCGCGATGATCAATAATCCACTTTGGGTAATGATTGGACCGCCGTAGTTTTCACCGCCGGTCGGGTCTTGGATTCCTTTATTTACTAATGCGGGTTCTGATCCGAATGGAATCTTCCAAAGGTATTTGCCCGTATTCATATCAATGGCATTCAAGGTTCCCCAAGGTGTACTTAAACCCGGAAGCCCGTCGGCATCCAGAAACTTGTTGTAACCCGTCATTTGATAGGGTAAAATTTTAGGGGAACTCGCGTTCAGGATTTCCTTTGGAGGCAGGCCTTGAATGTAATCGGCAATGGCGCTCTGCGCTTCTGGGCTGATATGCCCGAAACCGGGCATCATGCCCTTGCCTTGTTTGATGATTTGGTTGATGTAGGCTTTGTTACGTTTTTGGTCTATGTTGACAAGGCTTGGATAGCCCGATGCCGGATTACCTTGCTTAGAGACCCCATGACAACTCGAACAATAGTTTTGGTAGAGTGTTTCCCCGGTCACCATTTTCATCTCTTTGTTGCGAACCATCTTTTGTACCCAGCCCATCTCGTTGCTATTGATATAGAGGATGCCCTTTTTGGGGTCCGCACCCGCGCCACCCCATTCGCCACCGCCATCAAAACCGGGTAGGATCAAGGTGCCTTGCTCGCTGGGGGCATCGTACCAACCGCGTTTCAAGCCGCCCAAGATATTTTTGAGTTCCTCCTTGTTTTTGGCATAAGGACTTACGTCGCTCGCTTGGATCTCATTCGATAGGCGCGCATAGGGTTTGGGTAATAATGGAAAGGGTTGCGTCTTCCAGGCTTGTTCTCCGGGTAAGGCAGTTGTATTTACCTTGCGTTCCTGAATCGGGAAGAGGGGTTTGCCTGTCACTCGGTCGAAGATGAAGACAAATCCTTGCTTTGTGATTTGAGCAACGGCATCGATTTTCTTTCCGTTTCGCGTGACCGTAATTAAATTAGGCGGAGCCGGTAAGTCCCGGTCCCAGATGTCATGATGCGTCGTTTGAAAATGCCACAGCAATTTTCCGGTTTTAGCATCTAAGGCCAATAGACAATTTGCATACAGATTTTGTCCTTTACGATTCCCTCCCCAAAAATCATAGCCGGCGGATCCCGTGGGGACATAGAGGATGCCACGTTTTTTGTCGACCGCCATTCCCGACCAGTTATTAGCGGCACCTGTGTATTCATTTTTATAGGCGTCTTTGGGAAAGGTCTCAAAGCCCTTTTCGCCAGGGTAGGGAATCGTGTGAAACGTCCATGCGACTTTTCCCGTGTATATATTAAAGGCTCGAATGTCTCCCGGCGCGGCATCGGCACCTTCGGATAAGCGAAGCGGCATGACGATTAAATCGCCCACGATGGTTCCAGGGGTATTCGAAATGATGAATTTATCCTTCGCGATGTCGGGTAAGCCCGTATGTAAATCGACCTTGCCATGGTCTCCAAAATCCGTGATCGGTTTTCCAGTTTTGGCATCCAAGCACCAGAGATTTGGCCCCGCCGTATATAAAATACGTCCTTTCGTATAGGCCAAACCCCTCGACGTACTCGCCCAGTTTTTCAGTGGGTCGCCAAAGCGCCAAATCTCTTTTCCCGTTGCCGCATCCAGCGCAAAGGCTTGGACGGAAGCGCTCACGCTGTAGAGTATTCCATCAATGATGATTGGGTTCGCCTGCATTTGACCCGAATCCGGCAAGGCATAGCTCCAGGCGACCTTCAATTCTTGGGCATTCGATGGATTGATTTGTGTCAATTCGGAATAATGATTCCGGTCGGGCCCACCTAAATACTCCGACCAATCCACATTGGGTAAATCATCTTGTTTCCAAGCCCAAATACCGATGGCAGATAATAATAAAAGCAAGTATTTCTTATTCATGGAACTTCCCTAGGGGGTATATGGACGGTTGTTTGAGTTTCTAAACTTAGATTCGTAGATTGCTATGAAATCTAAACCTTGAAATTTATGAAAATTCCCTTGCTTCGGTCACTTGGACTGGTGTTTTTTCTTGCGCCTTTTTTCGTTTTTGCCCAAACGAGCATTCAATCGATCTCTGTCGAGAATCTATCCAATCCGCAAGGAATCGGTGTTTCGCATCCTCGATTTAGTTGGAAATTAAGCTCCAATCAAAGAAACGTCAAACAAACGGCCTATTCGATTCAGGTCTTTGAAGGTAAGAAATCCGTTTGGAATTCCGGAAAAGTTGCCTCCGATCAATCCATTTTTGTTCCTTATGCCGGTGCTGATTTGAAATCCAACCAATCCTACCGAGTGAATGTGCAAGTTTGGGATCAGGATGGGAAGGCAACGAAGCTTGTTTCCACTGGCTTTGCTACTTCCTTGTTGAATAAGGCAGATTGGAAGGCGAAATGGATTTCCTCAGGCATCGCAGCGGATTCGGTCGACGGGCGAGTACCCGTTCTCATGAAACCCTTTACGGTGAATAAGAAAGTTCAAAAAGCCCGTTTGTTTATCACAGCTCGTGGTTTATATGAGGCCTCGGTGAATGGCAAGCGCGTTGGGGATGCTTTTTTGACTCCGGGTTGGACGAGTTACAACAAGCATTTGCAGTTTCAAGTCTATGATTTAAGTTCTGATATCAAGCAAGGGGAGAATAAGTTACAGGTTTTATTGGGATCCGGTTGGTTCCGTACCCGCATTGCCTGGGAAAACAACAAGAATTTTTATGGTTCTCAAACGGCGCTATTAAGCCAGTTGGAGATACAATACGCCGATGGAACTACGGAAACGATTATCTCAGATGGCTCTTGGAAAGCAGCTTTAAGTTCCATTGTTAGCTCGGAGATTTACGATGGCGAGAAGCAGGATTTACGCATCAAACCTACGCAATGGTCGGCGGCGGTCGAGACGACTGCCTCCTACGATGTCTTGGTTTCGCAAATCAATGAGCCTATTAAAAAGCAAGAAACAGTATCCGTTCAAAAGGTAATTACCACGAAATCGGGTAAAACGATTTTGGATTTTGGCCAAAATGTGGTGGGTTGGGTGAAGTTGCAGGCAAAGGGTTCTGCGGGCCAACAAGTTAAATTATCCCACGTGGAGATGCTGGATAAGTTTGGGGAGCCTTATTTCGCTAATCTTCGTTCAGCCAAGGCGCAGGCAACTTATACGCTTTCTGGCGAACAAGAAAGTATCGAGCCGCATTTTACCTTCTTTGGTTTCCGTTATGTGCAAGTGGAGGGTTTGGTTGTGAATAAGGATGATTTCAAGGCGATTGCTTTGCATTCCGACATGGCTTCCTCGGGAAGTTTTGAGACGAGCAATGCCTTATTGAATCAATTGCAGTCGAATATCCGTTGGGGACAAAAGGGGAATTTCTTGGATGTACCGACGGATTGTCCGCAACGCGATGAGCGTTTGGGTTGGACCGGTGATGCGGAAGTTTTTTCACGCACTGCGGCTTTCAATTTTAATGTAAACCAGTTTTTTGCGAAGTGGCTAAAGGACGTCACTGCTGATCAAGCTCCGAATGGGGCGGTTCCATTTGTGATTCCGGATGTGTTGACCCGTACGACAATTGGAAAAGAAAATAACCAAGCCGGAGCAGCCGGTTGGTCCGATGCGAGCATCATCATTCCGTATAATATCTACACAACTTACGGCGACAAGCAGGTGTTGGAGAATCAATATGCGAGTATGAAGGCCTATTTGAACTATGTGCGAAGTGTTGCTAAGAATGATTTGTGGAATACGGGATTTCAATTTGCCGACTGGCTTTCGTATCGTGTGGATGATTCCAAGGGGATGATAGGTCAGCGTTCAGCGGTGACGGATAATTACTTGGTCGCGCAATGTTTTTATGCCTACAACACGGCATTGATGGTTAAGACGGCTCGTATTTTGGGTAAAGTGGAGGAATACAAGGAATACGAAAAGTTGTTGGATCGCATTAAGTTGCAATTCCAAAAGGAGTTTATGACGGCAAATGGTCGCTTGATTTCAGAGACCCAAACGGCTTATATTTTGGCCTTGCAATTCGACATGATTCCAGGATCCTTACGGCCAGCGGCATTGGAGCGTTTGGTGAGCAATATTGAGAGTTATAAGTATCACTTGACGACGGGGTTTTTGGGAACACCTTTCTTGAATCCGGTGTTGACGCGATTCGGTCGGAATGATGTGGCATACAAATTATTGCTTCAAGATACCTATCCTTCTTGGTTATACCCGATTAAGGCGCACGGAGCGACTACCATTTGGGAGCGTTGGGATTCGATGAAACCGGATTCAACCTTTCAAGATCCAGGCATGACATCTTTTAATCACTATGCTTATGGAGCAGTGGGGGATTGGATGTATCGGACGATTGGGGGAATTGATACGGAGGAATTTGATGGGGCTGGTTACAAGCAGAGTGTGATTAAGCCGGAATTAGGGGGTGGATTGACATTTGCTAAAACGAGTTTAGATACGCCCTATGGAAAAATTTCTTCGGATTGGCGATTAGATTCGAACACATTTACGCTTCAAGTAGAAGTACCTGCGAATACGAGTGCGAGTGTAATCTTGCCGGTGCAGGGCTATAAGCAAGTGCAACAGGATGGACAATCGATGACGGGAGATCGTGTTCGAATCGGTTCTGGAAAATATGTATTTACGTTAACCAAATAATATAATGGGTGCTATTTTAGGTTTATTCTTTCATTCGTTGGGCGGTTTTGCGTCCGGTTCTTTTTACATTCCCTATCGCAAGATTCATGTATGGTCTTGGGAGAGTGCTTGGCTCGTGGGAGGTGTTTTCTCTTGGTTAATAGTGCCCCTCGTGGCAGCTTATTTGACAATACCTGATTTCATGAATATCATCCAAACAGTCGATTCGGATGTTTTTTTCTGGACCTTTACTTTTGGTGTTTTGTGGGGAATTGGAGGTTTGACTTTCGGTTTAGCCATGCGCTTTTTGGGGATGTCTTTAGGTATGTCGATTGCCTTGAGTTTGTGTAGCATCTTTGGTGCGTTGGTTCCGCCGATTTACCGGGAAATAGCTGGGGTGTCGGGTGATACGATTTCACACATCGTGGGAAGCACGGGAGGCCAAGTGGTATTATTGGGAATATTAGTCTGTGTTTTCGGAATCTATTTATGCGGTCGGGCTGGCATGATGAAAGAAAATGAGCTATCACAGGAGCAGAAGCAAGAAACCATTAAGGAATTTAGTTTAACGAAGGGATTGATTGTGGCAACGATTTCGGGATTGTGCAGTGCCTGTTTCAACTTTGGAATAGAAGCTGGTAAAGACATGGCGGGAGCTGCGGTGGCCAAGGGTTGTGATCCTTTGTTCCAGAACAATGTGATATTTATCGTGGTGTTGTGGGGAGGGTTTTTGACCAACTTCGTTTACTGCATGTATTTGAATATTAATAATAGAACCTTTGGGGATTATGCGGATGCGTCTGCACCGTTGCGCATGAATTATACCTTTGCGGCGGTAGCGGGAACGACCTGGTTTTTGCAGTTCTTTTTCTACGGCATGGGCGAAAGTAAATTAGGCAATGGCGCGAGTTCTTGGATTTTGCACATGGCAACGATTATCCTAACCTCTAATTTCTGGGGAATCTATTTCAAGGAGTGGAAAGGTGTTTCCAAGCAAACGATGCGTACGGTGATTACGGGTATTGTGGTGATTTTGGTGTCTGTTTTAATCGTGGGTTTAGGTAATTCTATTTCAGAATAAAGTGCTGGATTTGATTAAAATAGATGAGTTTTCCTCCACGCCGAAATATAGGCAGTTGGCCAATTCCATCATCGAAGGCATACAAGCGGGTAAGATTCAGCAGGGCGACGTGTTGCCATCGATCAATGAATTGAGTTTTGAGCATTATATCTCACGCATTACGGTGGAGAAGGGCTATAATTATTTGAAATCCTTGGGTGTGGTAGAATCGGTACGGGGTAAAGGGTTTTTCATTTGTGTCGATAGTGTACCGGTTAACTTTCGTATCTTCTTGTTATTTAACAAGTTATCCGTTCACAAAAAAATCATTTACGATGCCTTTGTGGCTGCGATGGGTGAGTCGGCTGGAATTGATTTCTACATCTACAACAACGATTTTAATCTTTTCAAACGCATTGTGTCCTCAAGGGAACTTGACTATTCGCATATTGTGATCATCCCACATTTCATGGAGGGCGATTCCATTGCGGTGGATTTTATCAATTCGCTCCCCAAAGAGAAATTGATCCTCGTGGATAAAATACTACCTAGAATTCAGGGATCTTACGGTGCCGTTTATGAGAATTTTGAACGGGATATTTACGAGACCTTGGTGCAGGCGAAAGAGTCCTTGGCGAAATACCAGCGTATTCAATTGGTCTTTCCGGATTCCAGTTATTATCCGAAGGGGATTGTTCGAGGCTTCGAACATTTTTGTCGGGACTTTGCCTTCGACTTCTCCGTTTCTGAACAAGCAGAACCGGAAAAGGGCTCGGCCTACATCACGGTGATGGAAGATGATTTAATTGCGATTTTGGATCAAATCAAGGAAAAGGGTTTTACATTGGGTCAGGATGTGGGGTTGATCTCTTATAATGAGACGCCGATTAAGCGCTTGTTGTTTGAGGGCATATCGACGATCTCAACGGATTTTGTGAAGATGGGGGAGATAGCTGCGGATTTGGTCAAAAGCAATGCGCGCAAAAAGATTGAGAATCCATTTTCCTTTATACATCGATCATCTTTGTAAAACATGGTATTTACCAAATTTTATTTGGTGAAATTCCAATTTGACATCCTATTCACTTTGCATTATTGCAAAAAAAATGACATTTTTGTAGCTTAATTATATTGAAAGCGCTTAAAAATTTAAATTATACGAATGAGCAATTCTCCAACAACCTTATTTGATAAAGTATGGGATTCCCACGTGGTTCGGAAAATCGAAGATGGTCCGGATGTATTCTTTATCGATCGTCATTTTATCCATGAGGTAACGAGTCCGGTGGCCTTTTTAGGTTTGGAAACCCGCGGTATTGGTGTGATGTATCCAGAACGTACGTTTGCGACGGCGGATCATAATACCCCGACGATCAACCAACACCTTCCTGTCGAAGATCCTTTATCCGCGAATCAATTGCAGCAATTAGCTACGAATTCAGCGAAATATGGTATTTCTCACTGGGGTTTAGGGGATCCGAAAAACGGGATTGTTCACGTGGTAGGACCTGAAAATGGTATTACTTTGCCAGGTTTTACGATTGTATGTGGAGATTCGCATACTTCGACACACGGCGCCTTTGGTGCGATTGCATTTGGTATCGGTACTTCAGAGGTAGAGATGGTATTGTCATCTCAATGCATCATGCAGCCGAAGCCGAAGAAGATGCGCATTAATGTCAATGGTCAATTAGGTAAAGGAGTTACGCCAAAAGACGTGGCATTATACATTATTTCGAAGTTAACGACTTCGGGAGCTACGGGATATTTCGTGGAATATGCGGGAGATGTATTCGAAAATATGACCATGGAAGGTCGTATGACGGTATGTAACTTAAGTATTGAGATGGGTGCTCGTGGAGGTATGATTGCCCCCGATCAAACAACATTTGACTATATCCAAGGTCGTCCGTTGGCACCGAAAGGCGCGGATTGGGATACGCAATTGGCTTATTGGAAGACATTGAAGACGGATGCGGGAGCGAAGTTTGATGAGGAGATCAACTTCCAAGCAGCTGATATCGAACCGATGATTACCTATGGTACGAACCCAGGTATGGGTATTGGTATCTCTAAAAATATTCCAAAAGCAACTGAAGTAGAGGGCGGTGTCGCAACCTATGAGAAATCATTGGATTACATGGGCTTTGCGGAGAGCGATTCGATGATTGGAAAGAAAGTGGATTATGTGTTTATCGGATCATGTACAAATGGTCGGATTGAGGATTTCAGAGCCTTCGCATCGATTGTCAAAGGTCATAAGAAGGCAGACCATGTGACAGCTTGGGTAGTTCCGGGATCACATATCGTGGAAGCACAGATTAAGGAAGAGGGTATTTTGGATATTTTGACGGAGGCGGGATTTGTTTTGCGCCAACCAGGATGTTCGGCTTGTTTAGCGATGAACGACGATAAGATTCCAGCGGGTAAATACGCGGTGAGTACGTCGAATCGTAACTTCGAAGGACGTCAAGGTCCAGGATCTCGTACGTTGTTGGCGAGTCCGTTGGTTGCTGCGGCAGCTGCGATTACTGGGGTTGTAACAGATCCAAGACAATTTTTATAAGAGCGTTAAATAGAGAGCAATATGGCTTACGATAGTTTTAGTGTATTAACAAGTTCAGCCGTTCCGATGCCAATCGAGAACGTGGATACCGATCAAATCATCCCAGCACGTTTCTTAAAAGCGACGGAGCGTAAGGGCTTTGGTGATAATTTATTTAGAGATTGGCGTTATGATAAGAACGACCAACCGAAACCTGATTTCGTTTTGAACAACCCTACCTATTCAGGAAAGATCTTGGTAGGCGGAAAGAACTTCGGTTCGGGTTCATCACGTGAGCACGCGGCATGGGCGATTTACGATTACGGTTTCCGTTGTGTGGTTTCGTCATTCTTTGCGGATATATTCCGTGGAAATGCGATCAACGTGGGTATTTTGCCTGTTCAGGTATCCCCTGAATTCTTGCATGAGATCTTTACGGCGATTGAAAAGGATCCGAAGACTGAATTACAAGTGGATTTGCCAGCGCAAACCATTACCATTTTAGCAACAGGAGCATCTGAATCCTTTGCGATTAATGGATATAAGAAACATAATTTATTGAACGGTTTCGACGACATCGATTATTTACAAGCGATGAAAGCTGAAATCGCTGAATTTGCCTCAAAGCGATAAGAATTCATGCGCCATATTGAAATCATGGATACGACGTTGCGCGATGGTGAACAGACCAGCGGCGTATCTTTTTCTGCTTCCGAAAAGTTGACCATTGCTCAATTGCTTTTGACCGAATTGAAGGTTGATCGCATTGAGATTGCGTCTGCGCGCGTTTCCGAAGGGGAATTTCAAGCGGTGAAGAAGATTACCTCATGGGCTGCGCAAGCCGGGTATTTAGATCGGGTCGAGGTTTTGACCTTTGTGGATGGGGGAACATCGGTTCAATGGATGTTGGACGCCGGTGCCAAAGTCATGAACTTGTTGACCAAGGGATCCCTAAACCATTTAGAGCACCAACTCAAGAAAACCCCAGAACAGCATTTCAGCGAGATTCAAGCAACGATTAAATTAGCCAATTCGAAGGGTTTATCGGTCAATGTATATTTAGAAGACTGGAGTAATGGGATGCGTAATTCGAAGGATTATGTGTTGAAGTACTTGGATTTCATTACCACATTACCGGTTAAGCGTGTTCTCCTACCGGATACTTTGGGTGTTTTAACGCATTGGGAAACAGCGGATTACATTCAAGAATTAGTGACGCGTTACCCAAATACTCATTTCGATTTCCATGCACATAACGATTATGATTTGGGTACAGCGAATGCGCTAGAGGCTGTTCGTCATGGAATTCATGGCTTGCATCTAACAGTCAATGGGATGGGGGAAAGGGCAGGTAATGCGCCTTTGGCTTCGGTGATTGCCGTTTTGAATGACTATCAGAAGGATGTGAAGACATCCGTTTGTGAGAAGTCCTTGTATTCGGTGAGTAAGTTAGTAGAGACTTTTTCGGGTTTCCGCATTCCGGCGAATAAACCGGTGGTGGGGGAAAACGTATTTACCCAAACGGCGGGAATCCATGCCGATGGGGATAAGAAGAACAATTTGTATTTCAATGAGTTGATGCCAGAGCGTTTTGGTCGGGAGCGTAAATACGCCCTGGGTAAGACATCGGGTAAAGCAAATATTGCCAATAATTTGGCGGCATTGGGTATTCAGTTGTCGGACAGTGATTTAAAGAAAGTAACCCAACGAATCATCGAATTAGGCGATCGTAAGGAAGTAGTAACGCAAGATGATTTGCCTTACATCATTTCGGACGTCTTGGATTCGGATGCGATTGAGGAGCGAGTGCAGGTATTGAATTACGTATTAACGCATTCGAAAGATTTACGTCCGTCGGTGACGTTAAAGATTTCGGTAGATGGGGAGATATTTGAAGAGCACGCGCAAGGAGATGGTCAGTACGATGCATTTATGCATGCTTTGGCTATAATCTTTAAAAAGAATGGTCGGTCATTAGCTCAATTAACCGATTATGCGGTGCGTATTCCACCGGGAGGAGAATCGGATGCACTTTGTG
>JACCDV010991943.1_pt1 | contig 18229 bp, 7 predicted proteins | sample 7446131 | NCBI WGS metagenome assembly JACCDV01 (sample SAMN15323448, study PRJNA562643) | freshwater metagenome | isolation source: river surface water | place: USA:Blue River Watershed | collected 2017-08-17 | reverse complement strand
TGGGAGAAAGTTTTTGTGAGCTTTGAAGTGACATTCTACTTTTGGAAATTGCTTGAGGGGCAAACTTAGCATCTGACCCTGAAATCTTCAGACTTACACTTCTATATTGAAGTAAACCTTTCTTATCATAGTACTTTTGATGTGTAAAATTCCAGTTAACCTCAGCATAAAGATAGGAAATCGCAGTATTAATTTTAGGAATATCTTCTAACTTACAATTAATGAGTCTTTTAAGTTCAATAGTCTAAAAATTAGTCTATTAACCCTCTTCTATCCTCCTATCTAAGTTGAGTATGGGTTTGAGAAGGAAAGGATCATTTCTGTTTGAGAATGAATAAAAATTAGAAAGAAAGCTACTTGAGATGAAACTAGAGTCATTCATTATTGTAATATACAGGTTCTTATCTTTATAGTAGAATTACATCTTCTATTTTCTCAGTCTAAGATCAGGAGTAAGACTTTGCATATAGATCTTCCATCTGGCTACTAATTCCACCAAATGATAGGTAAGCCTGCGATAATTATTGATATCCTCTGATAGAACTTCCATACTGGTGATGCCAAGCTTAGTTTATTTTTCATCAAGGGTAAGTTTAGCACGATATCCATAGACTTTATACATTCTTTTCTATATCCTACGATTTCTGTCTATCTATCGATCTCTTACTGTTTGCAGATGCTAGTAAATATCTTGCTACCCTAGCAGCTTTAGCTGCCTTCTTAAGTGGTTCAAGCAGGCCTATCTTGCCCATATAGTTTTCTAGATCGAGTAATATATATGTTGCTTTGATCTGATAAGATTGTCTTAGTTTTTAATTAGTGTCATTGCGTTGTTAAGAGGGGTTTCAAAGATATACTTTTCGAAATAGTACCGATGAAAGTATTAGATTTTATTTTATTCCCACAAGGATTAGAGTTTGTTTAGTGCTTTATAGCAGTCATGATCATTCTTAAGAATCTTCTAATGGAGCTTTTACGATAATATGTGGAAGAGCTGCTTTACTTATGTTGAATTTATGGTTACACTCCTCTGATATTTTTTAGATTAAATATGGAAAGAATTCTTCTCCTAAAGCTTCTCGACAATATTCTGAAACTCAGAGTTAAATAAGAAATACAGCATATCGAGCTAGGTCTATTTAAACTGTTGTTTTAAGATGAAATCATTAACTGTCGAATTGTTAGTTTAGTTTTCCAGCATTTAGTTATTTTATTGATGTTTAATAAGTTAATAATATCATTGTGCATTAATTTAATTAAGTGCTCCTCACTACTTCTATTCCTATTAATAGTCTTCCTCTTTTATCTGGGGGAAATTGTTTTTGGTTTGCACGTATCGTTTCTTACGGTATCCGCTCATCTTTCTCTATATCAAGGGGTTCATTCTCATTAAGTCCTCCATCGTCATCTCTTGAATGGGGTCTTAGTTAGTCACGTAGCGGGCTATTTTCTTATCACTATTGTTGGAAAAGCTACGACGCTTATCCTCATGCTGTTTGAGTGTGGACAGCTCAATAGTCTTTGAAGCAATATGCTCTATGTTGGGCTTCTTTGTTCTAAAGGCAGCTCTTCCTTCATTTTTCTTTTTCGCTGGCTAAGAAAAAGTTTCTCGAATAAAATCCTAACTAATAATATGCTGGGTCAACGGCTACAACTCCAAAGACACTTTGATGTCTGAGTACTTATACTGATCCATTTTTAGAAACTAGTTATATAGCTTTTCAAATGATTGACGAAAGGTGTATGCCTTTGATGACTCAATATAGGTGATGACCATTTGTGAGAGGAGTTGAAGGAGATCCTTTATCATTTGGTTGTATTTCTATTATTGCCTGCGGGTTGAAAAGCCAGAGTAAATGACCATTGTATAAATTATATTTATATTCATATTGGAGATGTAAAAATAGCAATCATTATCTTTTGCTCAGAAAAATTGCTTGTAGATTATCAGTAAGAAGACGAATAGACCCAATATACAGCATAATCCTTCGTAAAATTGCAGAGTTCTTCCAAACAATCCTCCCTTTCCCTTTGTTAATTTTTGTAACGGTTCTGTATCATGCATATTATCAAGGGTTTGGCTAGTTTGTATTTTCGGTGATTGTGGATTGACATCCCTTTCGAGTTATGATGGATAAATTTAAAATTTATCGTAAAGAGAATACAAAGATTACAACTATGCTTTTTTCTATATTATCTCCTATGTTGACATACCTTTAACATTTGAAATTTGCAGTCTCAATTCAGGACAAACCTTCAAAGCTTCATTAAAAATATGAAGAGTATTTTTGATTTATATCTTGATAAGACCAATGTCTTACAGTTTTTTACCAAATTCTTCTCTACTGGACTAATATTAATTGGAGAGAGTATCAGAGTATTCGGCAATTGCTTTTATTCTATCATCGAAATACCTCTTCAGGTTCACTTAGACTTCGTTGGATATCATTAAAATCAAATTATAACAATCACTCAATAACCACAGAATCATTTGTCGGCAATTCATCCATTGATTTTACAACACGATGCTCACTTCCTGTCTTCAAAAAGCCTAACCCTTACAATCTTTCATTATAGAATTTAGTGTCTAAGAAGGTGGAAATTGTGGTTATCAGATTATTGCAGTTAATGAAGTAAAATATGATCCCTAAGAGAATGGGAATGAATAAGTCCACTCTAATGCCTCCAATGTAGAGCAGAACAAAAATGAAGAGAGGATAGAACTTTGATTTAACTTGGAAAGGTTCAATAAAGAGGTACTTGATATTAGTGGGGTTCTTTAGAGCATCTTAAATTGTTATCAGAAAAAGATACTGAATAATAACTAAATTGGCTAAGACATACTCGATGTATTGGTAAGGATAGTGAATTTGGGCCATCCGTCGAAAAGGTAGTTGAGCACAAACAGAAAACTTAAAAGTAGAAGATCTTTCTATAATCAAGTGTACTTTTGGCCAGCAAAGAAATTATTATATAAAATGATCCTTTCCCTTACTATCTCTTTAAATCACTAAGTCCTAATAAGTTGAAAAGCACAAGCTAAATGGTGGAATATCTACCTAGCCAAATCTCATTGCGAAGAATGTCCATAAGGAGTATTAAGAAATGGATGGAGCAATTAGCAAGATTAGTGCAATAAAACTATAAATGACTAGTATAGCCTTCGTTATGATGGGCATTTCTTTAAAGAATTTTCGAAGCCTATCCTCGACTGTTTCGTGCTTTAATTGCTTAATGACCTTCATTTAAATATAATATCAGAATTTCATTAGATAATATGTTATGTAAGGGTAGCCTTTAATCACTTCAAACTATTCATCTCCAAAGCAGTTTTGGTGCTTGAAGCAAAAACACCAAAGTTCCTCTATAACTTCTGATTGTAGATTCTGTTCCTTTCGTTTATATAATTGACTGTTTCATCTTCGTCATATACTCTTCTTCTGCTAAAGGTTGAGCGTTTTTATTGCCTAAATAAGATATAATATTACTGCTTTGTGATGTCTTGTTGAAGTTTGTTTAAGGCCTATTCTGATGGCTTAGTGATCCCTCCTTTCATTTGCTATTCATAAGCTTCAGAGTTTTTCTAAAGGGTTCCGCATCTTTTGTAATAAGATTTGTAATAGGCCTATTAGCCATAAACATTCCACCCGAAGTTCTCCATCGGTTTCTCTTATTCTTACTTTTTAAGGGCATTCCTATTCAGATATAGCTTATCTTTACTTAGCCCCTTTGCCTCTACTTCCTGCTCAGCTTATGTCCTCTTTTTCCAGTATTCCTTTTTCTTGATCATCTTAGAGTAGTTCACATCATTTTATCTATTTTCCTCTTAGAGAGCAGCTTTGCCTATTGAGACATGAGCCTAGTTTATTTTAAGCTTAATCTACAGATACTTATTTACCTTCTCTTCTCCTATTTTTTCGCGGAGCTTTTAGAGTTTGGCTTGGTCTGGGTTTTATTCAGCTTATGGCTCCTGCTATTTCTTCTCTTTCTCTTTTTGTTGCTACCCCTTAGCGAACTCCAATTGCTATTATCGCTTGTTAAGATCAGCCAGGTTCCTTTCACAAACTTATAGTCTCTTTTTGAAGTTATAGGCTTAATTTGGGTCTAGGCCTTAAGAGAGGAGCTTCCTGATGGCATGCTGATCCTTGATAATCCTCTATCTTGCCTACCTGATTTGCTAGAACACCTATTTCTTGAATGGGTCATATCTCAAAAATCCTCTGAAGTCATCGATCTATCCGCAATCTATGATAATGACGGGATATCTCGGCTTGTCTTCCTTGTCTATTGGTACTTTCGATATTTTCTTTACAATCTACATTCCATCAATCACTTGTCCGAAAACAACATGCTTCCCATCCAAGTGAGGGCATGCCTTTAAAGTGATGAAGAACTGAGATGAGTTAGTATTTCTTCCACAGTTAGCCATTGACAGTAGACCAGCGCAGGAGTGAGTCCTTGAGAAGCTCTAGTCGACAAACGTCCTCCCATAGATTGAGTATCCCCCTTTTCCTCCTGAATTAGAAATATCTCCTCCTTGGATGACAAATCCATCTTTGATCCTATGGAACTTAGTGTTCAGATAATGCAATTTCATATTATTTGCCTTACCATACTATCCAGTGCATAGCCCTCGAAAATTCTAGGCAGTTTTGGATGTCAGATCATTGAATAGTTCGAATATTATTCGCCCTGCTGCGGATGCTCCTATTTGGACATCCATATACACTTTATAGTTTGCTTTCGAACTCATTTTATAATAGACAATAATTATTTTGATGAATTGTACAAACTAAACTCTTTTTATATAGATGAATCGGATATGAATTGTCTGTTAAATCAATCGTCATCCCGCTTTATCTTTTTCTGTGGCTTTGAGAGCAAATCATTCATGCCGAAGATCGATTCTTTTTGCTTTTAGAACTGTACTGGTGCTGTTCTTGTAGCCTTATCCTTGGTTCCAGTATTAGCAGTTTGGGCATGCACTGCACTCCTGTCAGCAAACAAAGGCTTATCATAAAGGTTGTCTTATTAGCTGTCGGAATTGCCAGCCTCCAATCCTCCTGCATTATCGAATAGCCTTTGATCGTACATCAGGTCTTGGTTGGTGGGTTGTGCTTGTCCGAGTGCCACCTTCTCACTAATGTCTCTTTCTTCTTTCTTTATTTGCTTCTTTCGCTAGGCTCCAACCTTCTTCATTCTCTATTATCTTTCAATCTCCCTCATTCTGTGATATCTGAATTCTTATCTTTATTGAAGCTCTTCGTCTTAGTCCTACTCATCTTCATCATTTTCTCTTATCTTCTTAAACTACTCTCTTGCTTCAAGAGCCGCCTTCCTTAGTTATTCTTCCTTCTTCAGATACTGTTTATAATCTACACTTCTTTGTATCTTAGCCCTTTCTTCCAATTCAATCTTAGACTGCCTCTCTGCCACGTAGAGTGAATCAATGATATCAGCAAACGACTAATTGATCGAGTTATGCTGAAGTGACCTTCCATCTGCTGCTAGCCTCATATGAATAGGGATTGTGTAACCTCTTGAATTTTTCCAGTTAGAAATGCAAGGGGGAACCTTCCAATCTGCCATGTCCTTGGGAGTGAGTTTACGTGGAGGAGACCTTAGTAGAGGAGGTGGAGGAGATCCTGGACCTTTTGGCAGCTTTCTATGCTTATGCATTGGAGGGGCTAAAGGATCTAATTGCACTGAATCTATTCTAGCGACTCTCTGTTTGGTTGATCCCTCCTCGCCTTTGGCAATGAATTTCACCATTTAAGAGGAAGTAGTTCCAAGTTTCTGAATATTGGTTCCGAAAGATGCTTCCTTCTTCACTCCCAATATCTCATCTATTTTGTCTCTTGCTGATTTTACTGATTTAGAAGTTTGCTCAGCTGACGGTTTTTGCAGTTCGCTTGCATCGACATAGCGATTTTTGAAGTTATGGGCAACCTCACCGTGCTTTTTAGGTGCATTAACTATCATTTTTAAAGGGATTATAAGAGATATGGAGCTTTAACGCTATAAATAATCATGGTGGGATCAATCAGAAGCGTCAATCGTAAATTATTCAATCTAGGGTCTGGTCTTTATATAAGAGTAGCTTTTATCATTGGATCTCCATCTATGTGCTTTGTGGCTTGAAAGGTCTTTGTAGCTTGTGTAGCTATATTTCTATCTCGAACGCTTCAATTCCATCTGGCTTTTCTTTGAGCTTGAGACCTACTTTATGTTTTTATGCATGCTTTTGTGGGTGAATTTTTAGCGGATTGATTTTATCGACTCTTTGAACTCTTTTATCTATTAAAGAAAGTCATTCAACTTCTTTTTCCTCTAGGCTGACAGGTTATACTTTTATTAGGTCCCAAAGGTGAGCTTTCGAGCAATATTAATATTGAAATTTTGATTACCAAAAGACATATCTTGATTTCTCTAATATGATTCTGACACTAAATTTACTTTATTTTGTTCACTAACCTTATCGACATTAAGAATGTTATTTTTTAATTGCTTGAATTGAGAAATTCTCTGTTTCACTATGCTTGTTTAGTGTTGCGCTATCTTGGCTATGTTCGATGAAAGCCTTTTCCTTATCATTTGAATATCATCTTTATTTGTATTGGGGTCAGGATGATACCTTTGTAAAATATTTTGGTCAGTTATTTGATTTATTGGACTTTATATCACGGTTAATTTCATATTCACTTTAATATTTAATAATACTATATTATTTGCTAAAGCGATGTCATAAAGCATTCAAAATGCACACCTTCAAGAAATGATTGTTTTCAAGATATAGATGGTCTAAAAGGTCATTGAGTCAATCAATCAAGAAATAAGTAGGCAGTTATTCAAGAAATCCACAGAAACTGAGATAAAGCTAACACAAGAACTCAAGGAAAAATGCCTTAAATATTTGTCAGGCACTGAAAAGGTCTATTCCTGTAAGGTGTGCCATAAAATTTTCGACGACGGAAGAAAGTTAGGAGGCCATGTATCTCGAGCCCATAAATGACTGAAATGATGACTTTTTATAAATTACTAACAATCCTCATAAAATAAAATCACTAATAACAGCAGTGGAAGACTTAATACTCTTACGCCTTGAGTTTAGGTTGAGAATATTCCTTTCTCCGTAATGTCCATCCAAGCCACACATAAATAGCTTGGTACTTGTATCGAGATCAGTTTTATTATTGATTCTATTAGTGGCAGATCGAGGGGCAAACAAAGTTTTATTGGCTCTTGAGAGAGAAGAAGCCCGATTCTTCTATGGCCTCTCTCGCTCTCTTTAACGCTCCTTCTCAGCTCTGCTGATGCTAATACTTTAGTTCAGATTTTTAGAAATAAATTGTTGTGAAGTCTCTTGCATCTTAGATTATAACTGTCTAAAGTCCTCTTTGTCTGCTTTTTTCTCAACTTGATGAATAATGTCAGCAAAATTAGCCTTCTTCGATAAAATTTCCTTAACATTCTTTATCTATTCGCATAAGAGGTTGACATCATTTTTTATGTTTCGAGTATTCTATCTATTGGTTCTTATATCTGCTTCAATAAGCTTTATTTGAGCTTACATCTTCTTCATGACTGTCTTAAGCACTGACTCGGAGATACTTTGTGAGAGGTTATTAATTACCTTTTTCAAATCATCTATTTATGCATTTACTGATTTCTAAAGGCCCTCAAATCTTTTATTTGTTTAGTATCTTAAGTTATCCATATTCTTTTAATTTTGAACTTTCTCTTCATAGAACTATTAATGATTGAATTTGATAGCTTCAGATATTTGAAGGATATCCTTGTTGTGTTTCTTGAGGATGTTTTCAGCATTCACTAATCTCCCTTTTATATTCGTAAAATCTTCATCAATATAGTTGAATTTAATATTGTTAGTCTATTTATAAACTTTGAATTCTCTTTGACCACCCTTAATGTTTTCGTCAATACCATTAAAGATTGGTTTTAATTATCGTTAGTAGTAAGCGTCAAGCTTGTTTTTCCAGGCTTATTCATTTGTTCGAAGAGTTATTTATGTATTAAGCTTGTTCACTGCAGATAGCAGATGAATCTTTTACTACTCAAGGTCATGATTAAGCTTGTATATTTAAGTAGAATGGGTGTTGAGGTCAAATGAGTTTTTGTTGATTATTGGGATGTATTTTATTATTAAGTCCTTGCCTTCAGTTGCCTACAATGTAGTTGACTGTAGTTTGGCATCTGAAGCTTTCATACGGTTACTAATTTCTGCCTGAAGTCTATAAAATTCTTCATATCCGACCTTTCCTTTTTTCCTTACGAGAGGCATTCCATCTGCATTCAACCCAGGCAAGCCACCATGGTTACTTGCATTGCTCAACTTATCCTCCCCATTATCCTCAGTGGGATTGACGTATGGCTGCTCGTCCTCATCTTATAGGATCTGCTTCATTTGTACCTAGAACGTTATCTTATCAATCTTCTTCTATAGCTCTCGCTTGAGAGGAGAGGTAACCGACTCAATCATGGCAATACTTTTTTGATTCTCAGATACTGTACTATCATGAAGTTATTTCACATTTTTTGCCATCTCGTCTATCTTTCTATCCAACGAACTGGTCAAACTATTGAGCCGTCCATTTTCATTATGCAGGTTGAGTTAGTGTTCAATGATCTTATTGTAAACTTTCTCGTTGAGCTTGCAGTAGTTCAAGAACACCTCATTCATCTTCTTCAATTCCTGTACGATGAAGTTGCTCTAGTGTATCATGGACTAGATGGTGATTCCTCCTCCCACGAACATCTGGTCGACTGTTACAAATTCTGCAAGTTGTTTGTTATAGACCATGTTTTCAAATCGTTTGATTTCATCTTTTAGACTAAGCATTAAAATTATTAAGTTATAACTTATTTAGAATATGGTAAAGCTTAGAGTACTGCTTATTGTTAAAATAGATAATTTATTGTGATGCTTTAGCCATTATGATGTATGATTGATAGCTTTATTAGTTATGTTAAATAAAAGTGTTTATTAGGGTGCATGAAACCTATCATTGTATGATGGTTTCGACATATTCGTCGAAGCCTCTCTTGAGCAGATCTGAAATCTTGATCTTATTGATCTCCACATAGTGGAGCAGATAGTTCTTCACTTTGCGAGTAACGGGTGAATTCTGGTTCTAAAGATCGTCCTTGAGTTAGCTGATATAGAATTTATCAGTAAATTCGATCTGCTACATCTTTGAATAGTAAGGCCCCTCAACTCCCACTAAAAACTTGTCCTTCTAGTCAAACGATTTACGATTGAAAAGTTTACTGAATTTGTCACCGATAATGCTTCCCACTTAGTTTTCTATTTTAGTTAGTTAGGAGGAATAGTGTTTCCATACCGCCTATATTGTTTAGTAAATCGATTTGACAGTCTGCATAAGGTTTTTGACAACAAATTCATTCTCTTTGCCTTACTTCTTCAATTTGTCGTTAATGACACTAATATTATTCTTACATCTAGTAATGAGGAGGTACATGAATTAAACCACTTGTCTCTTTTCAAGATTGAGCAAATTGTGCTATTGGATCTTTAAAATGATTTGATTGTAGATTAACTGTGTCTTTAAACATTAGAGATGAGTGTTCTTTACCCACTCAAACACAATGTCCTCATTAACCTGCACTCCGTCCATTTTTTGTTTGGCTTGTGCCTGAGTCAGCCTGATGACTTCTTGAGGCTTTTTATCATATATTTCTTATTATTAGAATCTGATGAATAAATCCTCATCTTCCTTCAAAAAATTGTTTTCTTATTCATAGGTTGGGACTTTCAAATCAATACTTATTCTAAACTAGTTGGCCAAACCTTGTCCATTTTGGTTGAATAGAGGATGCTTTACTAGTTATTTCCACCCCATTCTTTTGTTACTGTCTATTACCAACATATCTTTCAAAAACCTAGTCACCTACTCTGAAGCAGTATAGTTGTTAAAGCTAAATCTATCAGTATTCAATATCTTTTTGTTCTTTATCTAGTCGTACATTTGATTGGCTGTTGTAGATCTGTATGGTACTTGCCCAAACACCATTTGGAAAAATATAACTCCTATTGACCATATATCAGCCTTTGTTAACAAATGTATACTTTGAGGCCGTAGGGTTGCTTCTTCATCACTTAGGGAGCCATAGTTGTAATAGTTCCAAGAGTAGTCTGATTAATCTATTCTTCCTGAACTTGCTGCTTGGAAAAACCCATATCAGCAATCTTATAAACTCCATTATGCGAGAGTATATTCTCTGCCTTAAGATCCCTATGAACTATCTTATGACTATGCAACTCCTAAAAATATCAATATTCTTACAGCTATTCCATTGATGATTTGCTTCAAAATAAGTATAGCCTACTTTTCAGGAATCCTTATCTTTTTGTCGATCTCATCTTGCAGGGTCCCACCATTGCAGAATTAGATTATCATAATTTTAAGTGATTTGTTTTCATAGACGTCATAGCATTTGACAACGTTGTCACTATTGCACATCCTCATTATCTGTGATTAAGTGGCGCATAGTCTTCGGCGGATCTATCGAATTCTTTCACTGGGCTCCTTCTCAACTGCCTACAGGTCTAAGACCTTAATGGCAACCATCTTTTTGTCATCATCATTCATGCCCTTGTAGACTGCACCGAATGCTCCCCTTCCAATTTAGTTGTAAACAAGATATTTTCCTATGGTCGAATTAGCTATTGTCTTGCCGTGCTTTTTGTATTACTCGTAAGTAAGCTTTAGCTTGTTGAGTGAACTTTGCTTCATTCAGATATTCCTTAAAAATTATTACTTAAATATAATTATCTATCTTGTAAGACCATTATTTGACTTATTCATTAGTCCTCAAGAAGCTATTAATTAAAAAGGCAAACCTATGGGTCTATTATGACTATAATTTATCGGTAAAATATGAAATTATATTGATTAATGAACAAGTAAAATTTGAATAGAAACATTACTTCTATCCTTCAAAAAACTAACACACTCAAATATCGCTAACCTCCATCTCAACTTTCATTCCGCCACTTGAAAGATAAAAGCCTTTTAAAAACTGAGGCAAGGGAAGATATAGCGGTAAGCCCTTTGGCAACAAAAAGGAACAAACCGATTATCAATAGATGTGATACGAGCATCAATATTACTTAGCCATCATAGAGTATGATATACAACACTAACAACCTTGCTGAGGCATTTCAAATGTAAAGATAGTCTTTGGTGAGCACTCTCAAAATGTACAAGTAGCAAATAGACATCCTCAGCAAAGAAAATAGCAAAGTTAAAAGTTAATTGAGCTAGTGCAAAAATACCATAATTCAAACTAGCAATAAGATTAAATAAAAAGAGTAGTAGAATATCCAAATATCATAAAAAGTAAAGTAGTACGAAAATATGTTGCCCAAGATCATTGAACTATAGAGTCTACAAGAAAAGGTTATAAAATAAAACGCTGCCTTGAAAAATAAAATCAAAATGCAAGAGGCTCTCATATCCAATATCGCCAATATAGCCAAAACAGACCCTTCTAATTCTCCTTCTTTATTAAAAATCATCGCTCTTACCCAACCTTTTACTTCCTCTAAGAAATGATTATTTATATTTATATCTAAAAGTGTTCGTTCATCATTTTTTTGTTTATATCTACAGTACCTTCTTGATGACTCTATCTTTATTGCCGTCGATATCGACTGCCTTGGGAACATAGCGACATTTCTCAATAATAAACTTGACTTCTTATTAGGTTGGGGTTCGATATATTTTCCCATCGTATGAGTATATGATACTCTTGACTGGCTCATAATACCCGTCACCAGTATCGTAGGTGCCAGTTGGAATAGTATGTGGCTTATCTTATCTTGTCTTCTGAGTGGCGCCGGAAGGTTTTATTCCGTGGAGATATTCTTGATAGAATCTTCGGTCGTCATTAATGCAATGTTTCCACCCTTCCTTCTCGAAGTTCAAATTATCATTGAATATGTATTCTCCATTAAGCATTTTTCCTTATGACCATTGTGCTTTGTAGTAGCCACCCTTGCTAAGATTAAGAATACATTAGGATATATAAGTTTCCCCTCCCCGTGGAATTGACCTTTTACAAATTGACCTTAATAGACAATGCCGTTATCCAAGTGAAGCTTGCCAAAACCATGATACCAGCCCTCCTTGTATTATCCCTCATATTTATCTCCAAGCCATGTCGTCATCTCTATAAGTTACAACTTATAATAGTTTATATACCAACTGATTTCAATATCGAATTGCCTGCCGTTTGCTAGCTATCGTTCGCAAGTCAATGCAAAATAATAGAATGAATCATTTGTGGTTGGATGATTGGAGAGAATCAAGAGTAATTTTATTTTCGAAAATCGAAATAATAGAATAAATGATATTTATTCTAATTAATAAGTAATGTTCCATAATTAAATACCAATGGAAAAGAGCATGAAAATTATCGCAATAGTATTGATCACTCTTGCCACTGCCAATGCATAGAATTACTTTGCAGGACTCAATATTGATCAAAATCTTCTTAACCAGGCTAACGCAGCCATCACAGATCTTTCCAACATACTAAATGCCAACTTCAACTGCTAGAGACGGAGTAGACCACCTACAATTGGAGTTTGGCCGGGATTTAATTTGCCCGGGTTCAATTTCTTAGGAGGAGGACGCATGCTGGTCGATGAACCATTCGAGCATCACTTTAATTTCAAGAGGCTGATGGGATTCCAAGGATACTCTGCGTTCAATCCATAGATATTCTGCTCTAACAACCTAAGAAACAACATCTTCTATACAGTGCAGCAAAAGATCATTGATGTGAGTAACTTACTTCTGCAGGTGAGAAGCTATTTAATCCAATACAACAACATCATAATCGGAGATAATAATCTGGTCAATGGTTCACAGAACCTGGTCATTGGCAGTAGAAACAGCTTAACAGGGAATAATCAATGGGTCTTTGCATCAGACTATCAATCGAAGGACCCTCAAAATGGAGTGCTCATCTTAGGAGTGTATCTAATAGAACTTGCAGAGGTTCAGGATGTATCCACCCGCCCTTCATAAGTCATCCACTGCATCAAGCAATAGAATAGCAACAAGCATTTCCGTGAATTCTGGAACAAGGCAAATCCAAGGCGTCGTTTTTCTTTTTGATGATATACTACAATCTTATTTACAAAAAAATCGTGTAATATATTTTTATCAATAAAATGAAGCAAGCAGGATCTATTTATTGTCGCCCCACCAACAGATTAAATATCACCAACGATTGCGACATAGTTACAAAAAGAAAGGCTTCGCATATAAGTAATCCCCGATAGATATGGCCCTAGTATTAAAGAACTTTGAAAAGTGATAAATCTCAATGCACAGATGCCACTCAGAAAGACTATCAGATTCAGCTCAAGTCAACATCCGATTACAATGACGAATGCACATCATCAATCAACGATTCCCTTCAATACTCCATTCGTTAGCCTATTAACTCTTCCAAAGATTCTCTTTTTGATTCCCTAAGCAAATATGAAAATAAGAAACCACCCCTAAACAATATTGTCAATCGACTACTATGCTTGCAGAATATATTCAAAGAAATGAAATAATTAATCGAGACATAGAAAGACAAGAAATTACGAAAGAATTTGTCAAGCATATAGAATGAATTCCTGAACATGTAAAGATAATTTATGAAAGATTGATGTTTATTTTAATTATTGTTGGCTAAAATCAAAGTAGACAATTGTGATCATTGACTAAGTTCACATCCTTTATCTCTACTGCCACTCGGTACAGTCCGTTTATTTGAATATTGCTGTCTCGGATCGGGATTAGCAAGCTGGAGTGAGCCAGCATCTATTTTATTTCGGACCCCAGCAGATAGAGCTTAACAAGAGGGGAGCGTAACTTCTCATATTTGGCTTAGTAGGCCTTACGAGAACGCACAGTACATAGTAAAATGCCCTATTGGCTTGCTATATATGTCTGTGAGGCAGAATTGTCGTGATATGTCGTTAAGCTACTTTTCTTATTCTACTTTGATTACTAAGCAGTCATTAGGGAGTTAAGACAGTCGTCAGTGTTTAGTGCTATCAGTCCTTTTTATATCGGAACTATTGCAGTCTATGTCTTGTTAGTTTCATTTGCTTATCTCTGTTTTTATTATACTTTGTTGCTAATTTCAGGAATTTACATGAGGGCTCGACTCGATTGTAGGGGTTACGGTTTGTTGGAAGCCGATCCAACCAAGATGATAGCAATAACGACCATGGAGACAAAGAGCATCATCTTCATATAGGACATCGAATCGCCACTGTCCTAAGCTCTCATAAATGATTCCTATTCAAAATGTTGAAAGTGTTATAGATTAGATTCGTGAATTTCCTCTTCTTCTTCAAAGTACAATATTCCTTCAGGCTTGCTTCTCTCATTAGTGTGCTACTAATTGAGGCTGCTTTAAGGAGTTGAGCTCTATTCAAACTCTTTTTGGCATTTCCAGCAAATTTTTCTAGAATGGTTAATCGACTATCGAAGTTACTTAATCTCTCTTTAAAGGTTACTGACATACTCCTTGTGCGTGTCTCTTGATTTTTGAGCAGCCTCTCTATTTTTAGCTTTCTGGATTCTTGCCTTCTCCTATCTTGAAAGTAGGGAGGTATCGATTTTCCTCAAATCAACCTAAGGCATAATGCTAGAAGTTTTATTCTTTCGGATCATTCTTTTCTTCTCCATCTTTTCCTTCTTGCTTTAGGGTGTGCTATCGGACGATTAGCGTTACTTGATTAGTATTTGCTATCTCATGATATTATTATAAAGAAATCAAGAGGAATAAATATATATATGACACGTCACTAAATAACTTTATCCAAATATATAAGAAAATGGCATCATTAAAAATCTTACTGGTAACTCTCATCACTAATCTCCAAATCTCCATAATTCAATGATTCCTTTATCTAGAGGTGCTCATAGTTTTTAGGAACGATCTTTTGCTCAGCCACCTTAGGAATAGGTTGTGTTGCAATCAAACCTTCACCATAAGGATGCAGATTCAAACTTGTGTTTGCATTTGGATGGGGAATATTAGGCATGTTAAAGACTGGAGGAGGTCTAAATTCTTAGAGTTTGGGGATTTGAATTCTTGGTGGAGACCTTCTTTAGTATTACCTCTTCTATTTAGATAGGGATCTTTGTTAAAATTTATTTTGAATAGTATGCGATATTTGAGTATTTACTTGAGTTAATGTGTTGTTGATTAAGGCTAAGAAATTCTATGCTATATTCTACAGTTTAGGCTGCTCATTTGGATTAGTATTTATAGATTGAGGATAAGATGGGGGTTGAGGCTGGGAACGTTGGTTGGCCTGCCCTAAGATATTTTTTAACTTTTGTTTAAGGACTTCAGTACCAATTGCCTTTATTGCTTGTCCCTCACTATTATAGATAGGTTTCAACTATTTCTCCTCAACTATTGGTTCCTCCTTTATCTATTTTATTTATTCCTGTCTTTTGGGGTGCTATTTCTTCTTCTCTCCTGACAGCTCCCTCTTGATTTGGTTCTGCAAGTTCAAATTGAGGTAAACTTAAGGTTCTTCTTTGAGTGTTTATATCAACAATTCATTCTTCATCTTCTTTAATCTCTCCTCCTTCTATTTATATAACAATTATAGTTACTCTTGAGCCCTGTATTACAAATATTTCTCAAAGTCTTCTTCCTTCTTAATCTTACCTTTCTTCATATTACGCTCAACTTCTTTCTTATCATTCTATCTTTGGTTTTGAAGGACTGTCTTTGGTGGCTCATTTGTTTTCTGATATTTAACTTGTGCTGATAAATCGATCGGCTTTGAATTCAGCTATCTTATAGCTTGTGGCAATTTCTTCCCTTTCTTCAATTATGTCTGCTTTGCCGTTATTACTGCCTCTCCTGTCCTTCTTTTTTTATTTCTGGATTAGCTCAAATCCGGAGATTGATTATGTTGTTTACTGGCTTGAAAGTCGATTCCTCTTTAAGCTTTGTATTAATCTAACGCGTTTGGCAACTTTAACTCTAAGTTTTTAATTTCTTTAGGATCAAACTTTATTTCAGGAACCTCAACTCTATATTGCTTGCAAGTGATTTAAAATTCCTTCATCTATCCTTTAACCTCAGCCATTATTTGACTAACGTCATATTCGAACTTCCCATAATCAAAATGCCCTATTTTCTCATAAATTCTATCTTTTATTGCGTGCAAATCTATTGAGTCAGCTTTCTTCTTCAAGTATTCTTCATAGGGTGCTAATAACTGCTAGTTAAAATTAGGGGCAACATTCAATTGGTCTAATTTGGCAGCTCTCAATTTTAGTTCTCTTTATATTTGCTAAGATTATTTTTGGTATTGGACTATTTGTCTTTTTAAGCTGTTTATGGCTTGTGTGTAACCCTCAATATTGAAATTTTGAAGATTTTTAATTCCTTATAGATTCTAAAGACCCTATAATTGATTTTTGGATATCTCAGCAAGGTTCTTTAAGTTAGAATTCATCTCTGCCATATTAGTAACCCCTTGAAATGAGACTTGCTTTCCAGTTTTGTTGCCCTCACTCATAGTTTTGAGGAACTATTTGCTTGCCCTCTCGATCTCCTCCTTTATCTTCTTCATCTCCTCAACTTCCTTCTTTATATTTCTGAGCACTCCTTAAAACTATTAACTTCTCTAATTGAGGGGTGGCTTTGTGGGTTGGGTATTTTTAGCAAGCTGATGAATCACCTTTTGATTTTCATAAAGAATTTAGTTTTGCTTTTGAAGGATATTGTTGCTGTTATGAATCATATCGAGGCTGGCTTGATCTACGTATTAATATGTATACTTTTGCTCATCTTATCAAGGTCTTACATCAACTTTCTTTACTCCTGCATTCGAGCCTATTCCTCCCCTGAACTACGAACATTAGTTTATCTTAGATTTTTGTCGTTCCTTGAGTTTTTGTTTGTAGGAATTGATGGTTTTTCTTTCTTAGTGCTAGGCTTATCTTTGGTGGGCTGCTGGTAAAGTGAATTTTTCTTCTTGAACTCAACCTCAGAAAGCTCATTTTTGTGGACAAGTAGAGGTTTTGCGTCCCCGTCTTTGATTGTGATTTTTATATTCATCGATATAAACTTTCGTTTAAATAAATTATATAGCTGCCGTTAGCAATCACAATTAAATATTCGATCGATCATTCTCTCTTCAAAGAATTCAGCTTGCTCAACTCCACGAGTATGTTGGACCAAATCATTTGCATCTTATCAACACTATCAATCCTCGTATGTCCATACCCTGAAAAATGATTGATATGCGATTCTATCATGACATCAACGCATCTAACACTCTATCTCAAAAGCTGATTGTTGTAATAGCCAACCTGGTTACTTAGTGTTTAGTAGTTAGATGAGGGTGTGTCCACATATTAGATTTTCTAGCCAAAGAAACTTGCGAGCTTGCCAAACATTGAGCTTTTGTTTTATTCTTACTTCGGCCGCTTTGAAAGCTAGTTTGCGAATAAAACTCTCTTAGAGATTAAACTTTGCATGTTATCTAGCCTATCCTTTTCGTACGCGAAATGACTTTGCATAAATGCATCGATGAAATCTTTTTATCTCTAACAAAAATTGGAATGCTCATTGGATAAGAAGGCTATTTGCTTATAAGTATTAGCTAGTCTCTAATAGCAAGCCTAGTCACTAAATGAATGAGATTAATCGGACATTTGCATGAAAACATTTCCCAACCGCTTATACGAGAGGGAAATTTGTTCGTAAGAATCATTGATTTAATTCAGTATAGATTTTACTCTAAATAAATATAATGTTACTGCTTAAGGTGGTTAGAAGTTTTATTTAAATATCCTTGCAAACCAACCCCATATTGCTAGATATCCTTACTATACAGGGTTTCTACGACTCCAGACATATTCAAAATATGGTTAAGGGATTTAGGCTTTGTCACGCTCTAACTATTCTTCATGAAGGTTTAGTAATCTGATGTAGAAGAATACGAGAGAAAGACCTCGTAATATTTAGAATTCTTAAGCTCAGGGCATCTATAGCAATCAACTAAAAAGTTTTACAGCTTCTTTTGATACCCAAAGAGCTTATCCTTGGACTTTGGATAGGTGGGTAGTGGAGGCACAACAAGCCCTGGATAGAATTTAATGAGTATATTCCTGAGCCACTCGAAATCCTGCGACTTCCTCTT
>JACCDV010064895.1_pt1 | contig 18232 bp, 16 predicted proteins | sample 7446131 | NCBI WGS metagenome assembly JACCDV01 (sample SAMN15323448, study PRJNA562643) | freshwater metagenome | isolation source: river surface water | place: USA:Blue River Watershed | collected 2017-08-17 | reverse complement strand
GGCTTGGCTTACTACAAGCTATTAAAAGAAAAATTCAAGGCAGAAATCAAAATAGCTAGGTTATAATTTTCGCTTCTACGGTGGCTGTAGCTCAGTTGGTAGAGTCCAGGATTGTGATTCCTGTTGTCGTGGGTTCGAGCCCCATCAGCCACCCCAGTATTTATGCGGGTTCCCATTGGGAACCCGTTTCTATTTACAGTACTGGATATTCCTAATTTTGGAATACTGTTAGCACTTACGGTGCAAGCTTCTTTTTCTCAGCAAAGTCCTTCAACATTTCTATGAGCTTTGCGTTGTCCTTCAACAAGTCACTTAAGACTTGATGAGGTAATTTATCAATTTTGCATAGAACTTTTAACAAAGGTAGAGGGCCAAGAGTGGTTCTTCCGACGCGGTACATTGATAGCGTGTTCGGTTTCAAACCTAAACGCTTTGACAGTTGGATGTCGGTTTCGCACTTGTAGAAGACTTTCAGTAAGTTCAAGAAGGAAGTTTCTGGGGAAACGTTTTCTGCGCTTTGCACCTCTAAACCCGACTCTTTCATTCTTTTTTCGAGGTATTGAGTCGATAGCTTTTCTCTCCAATTGGTTATTCCTAGGTAGGCTACTTTCTCCATAAGCACTAATCTGATTTGCTTCCCAATCAAACGGTCCGGTATTCGCAACGTATAAATTGCGGTTCTTGTCACCCCCAAGAAATCAGCAAGCTGAGAGTCATTTTTTATTTCAAAGACTACCTTTAGGAAGTTAAGAATTCCTGGAGTTCGAAACACCGGTTGTGAGCCAAAATCATCAATCATTTTGAATTAAAAGAAAAATTTGCATAGATTTGTAATCTATTGTAAGATGTGAACATGACAGACTATAACACTATGGCTTACTTTGATGGTATCAAGGTAGATTCTTGAATATTTGCTCCATTTTTTTGTAAAAGTGTCCTAATGACAGAATATGACAATTCTCCATTTCGGTTTCAGATTCATTCCGAATTCTTCGAGAACGATGAAGTGGCAGGTTGGTATGAGCTTAGGCCTACAAGCCACAGGGCGCTTGCTAGAGCGCTTACACGAGATGGGATTCCATTTCTCTGGGTAGGGGGTGTACCGCGTGTTCGAAGACAAGCGATAGAAATGATTTGTAGGGGCATTCAGTACAAAGAGTCAGATTCAACTGGAACTCCAAATTGGGAGCGGTTGAAAGGGGCGAAATAAAAGGTCAACGTGAGTTCGGGAGGAAGACCTCTAGCGAACGGAGTAACTAAAAGGGAGAGAAATCAATGGCGTTTTTAACCGAGCAGTTTCAGGCTCAAACAAAGCTGAAAGCAAAACCTGAACTGATTGCAAAGTGGGACTTTTACATGATCATCGACGGTGACAAAAAAATAAAGCTAGAAGTGAAAAAAGCACGTCTAACAGCAACATCCTTAGCGAATGCGTGCAAAAAATTTACACATTTGTCTAAACAGGAGAAACAAGGTATCGAGGATGCAGCTAGTTGCATGCGTAAGTTGGTTAAAGACTTGGAGGAACTAGCAGTCTGGGCAAAAGCCTACAAGGCCTTTTGCACAAAGATAAGGTTAAAGAAACGATCTGAAGAATTACAAGAATTTGCAAAAAATCGGTGGGGTGAAGATCTTAGTTCGATGGTGTTTGAGCAAAACCTCATAGATGAATTAATGTCCAACGAAGGGCACACATCATTTGTTGAATGGCTACACACAAAGGGTTTATACACAAATTTAGAAAACAAATACGTGAATACACCCTTCCATGGTCACCGCGAACATGGTCTAAAAAATCGTACTCACATACTTGCATCCAAGATTCAATATGCCAAAAGCAATAGACGCAAAACTGAAACGGTAGGAAATATTGTCTATTGTTCGTGGGAGTTGTACGAGAGCTACTTGTCCTACTGCAAGCAGAAGATAGAAGCATAAAAATTTAAGAGTTACACAGTTGAGAAAACGAAAAAAAAACGATGGTCTTCCGCATCGACTTTACGAACGATTTGGAAAGTTCCGATACAGCATTCGATTCAAGCCAATTGATGGCGCTGGATTTTGTCTGAACTGCGGTGTAGGTGATCTGGAAGAAATAAAGCGAATCCGGTCACATGCAGTTGCAAAAGTTCATATTCAGATGCAGGAACACTCGCAGCGACAGACGCTAAGTGAGTGCTTCAAAAATTACTTTAGTTGGCAATACAGCTTGCCTGACGGACACGTTCAAAAAAAGCAGTACATCACACTCAAAGGAAATGAAGAAGAACAAAAGCAAATTCTGAAGGTTTTTGGTGACTTGGATCCGGCATTCATAACAACAGCCCACGTACGTAAATATTTGCGGTTGCGTGCTGAAGCAGGAGCACCTGCAAAAGCAAACAAAGAAAAGTCTCTTCTTTCTGCAGTCTACAAGTACTTGCTAAACGAAGAGGTTGTTACAGCTAATCCATGCTTAGGTGTTGAAAAAAACAGAACAAAACAGAAAGACACACTGATTGATGATCAGTTGCGAAAAGTCGTCTTCGATGTTGGTCAAAAAATGGGCGGGATTTACGAAGCAATGTCTCTTGCTTTCAAGTTGGCATTTATGACGACGAGTCGTGCAGATGAAATCCGAACTCTAAAGCGTATCAACTTTTCTGAAGAAAAACTCATCATTCAGATTGGAAAAATCAGCAACACAGGACGGCAACGAAAAAAAGAGTTTGCAGTCAATGATGAGTTGAAAGCAATTCGTTCGCGATTGCTTGAACTTTGTCCAGAGTCTGAGTTTGTGATCTGCAACACAAAGGGAAACCAGTACACCAAAAGCGGCTGGGGAACTAACTGGTCCAAGCTAAAAGATAAGTGCCGTGATGAAGCAAAAAAACGGCAGATCGAGTGGGTTGATTTTGCGCTCACAGATATGCGCGTTTCAAGTGTCACCCATCGCGTAGAAATTGGTGAAGACAAAGCTGAAATTCGGATGACAACAGGTCACGCATCTGAGGCAATGATTAATCATGTGTATGACCGCTCAAAGTCAAAGAAAGTTAAACCGCTTTCTAGTGAGTGAGTAAAAAGCTGATGCAAAAGCCCGCAGGGGCGAGCGACCTTTGTCGCGAGATTTTCGTAGCTTGGGCTTGCCCCAAGCGTTAAACGAAAACGGGGGAGCCGACCACAAATGACCTGCCAACGAATCCACCCCTTTGGGTGGGTGAGGGCTGGGCATAGGACGTCCCCAGACGTCCGGTTGTGGTTGGGGGGCTTCGCCCCGTCCCTCATCCTCCGGCGGAGGATGACGGGTAACCGCCTCGTTGGGGCGCCGTTCAGGCGTCCACAAGGTGGTTACCCGTCATCTGACGGGGGACCCCGAGGGGTACGTAGTGCCCCGCTGGAGGAGCGTAAGCGAGGAAAGGCAAAAGTGCTTCGAGAGACGCCCCCTAGGGCGGAAATGAGGGAATGCAACGACAGTTGCACGCTCGCAAGAGCGCCGAGAGGTCGAAGAGGCAGTGCGCAACATCTAAACGCAAAGCGTTTGGATGTGAAGGAGACCTGTTAAACCTATGTTTAACAGGTTGGTAAACAGGTGTGTGAAAGGGCCAAACGAGTGGATGAACAAAAAGTGGAGTTGACTCCAGTCCAGCGGAGTGAATACAACATGATGATGGCACTCGTCGCGATTTATCGTTTTGGATGGCTACGAGCCCGCGAGATCGGAAACATTCTCTGGGCTAATTCACCGACACGAAATGTTCAGGGCGCACGACTCTGTGAAAAGTTGCTGCAATGTAAGCCAGCACTTATCGTTAAAAAACGTCTACCAGGCAGTGCTGGTCCGGTGTACGTTTTGTCACAGGCTGGTGCTCAAGCTTTGATTGATTCTGAACTCGTGCAGTCGTGGGATAAAAACTGGGATGCGGAGAAGGCTGTCTCCGGTAAAAAAATTGGGGACCATATCGATCAAGATCTGGGTAAATTTGTTTTCGAGAAAAATGGGAAAGAAATTCCAGACCATTATTCAAAAAAGAAAGGCCGTTGGTTTGACCTTTCTTCATCTGAATACGTAAAAGAAAAAATCATTCACAAACCTGGACCTTGGATTCCAACGAAGACTTGGCAACATGACCTGCTTTCCAACAGTTTTTTGACGTTGATGTGGGGCCTAGGTTTTGAAGTAATTAGCGAGCGTGAAATTCGTCGGAAAAATCCTAATTTCCAAGTCAAAGTTCCTGATGGTTTGGTCCGCATGAATGGCGAGTGGATTTGGGTTGAAGTTGAGCGCGCAAAAAAATCTGGTCGCCACATGCGAGATTTAGTTGCAACTTTTGTGACGAATCATGCGATTGGTGACATCGTTACAACGAGTGCAATTCTGGTGTTTGAAGAAGACTCATCGCACATGGAAAAAGTCTCAAAAGCAATCAAAGAATGCATGCTTGAATGTCATCAAGTTGTTGCTCATTTTCAACCTGTAAAGTTGCAAAGCGATGCCGTTGTTTCGCTATCGAAAATCCAGTCAAAAACTTTCACCAAATATTTTGAAGGTGACATCGACGACTACCCCTACTACGACCTGGTTCTAACAAACTATTGGGAGCCGGGGGATTTTTTCCATTCTTTTATTTTGAAAATTCCAGATGTCGCTGGCCGTGCATTTGAAATTCGTTTAACTCGTGAGAAGTCGATTAACAAATCGTTCTGGTTCTGTCGTTATTTCGAGCTCACTTCTTCAGGAGAAAATCACATAGGAAGTGCTGACAGCGCGTGGTCAGAAAATGCAGAGATTTTGGTGATGCAAAAATCTTCGATGTATCAGATTTTTGAATGCTCAACTTTCATGAGCGCCTGTCATGCAAATCAAGCTTATGTTCAAGAAAAGAACACGAAGCTGATTTTGAAGATTGTTGAGAAGCTACTTCCAGCGCAAGATTTAAGTTATGTTTTTCAGTTGAAGCCCTACGCTCAAGCGGTCAACATCATTGCGCACAAGATCAAAGATCAAGTTCCAGATTTCAAAGAGCTAGTTTTTTCAGAAAAATTTGCACACAACGAATCTTGGTACACCTACGAGTATTTCCGTATGAGCGATGAGTGTTAGTGATACATCTTGGATTGCATCATTAGCTTGTACCTTGCAGGAATAAAGATTTCTATTGATTGAGGTTAGCTGCGTTTGTTTGTCAATAAATCATCAAGAAACTCTGATGCAGGTTTTACGCTGGTGATTAGCAGTTTATCTCTTGCTCTAGTGCAGGCGACATAAAGAAGATGTCTTTCTGTGTTGTAAATTTCTTCCAAATCTGACTCATCCATTACGCTTTCAATTCGCGATTGCAGCGGGAGAACTTCATCATCACAGGCCATTACAACTACAGCTTTGAATTCCAAACCTTTTGCTAGATGCATAGTGCAAATGGATACATCACCTTGATTGGTTTCAACATACTCATCAAGGATACGAAATTTAAGACCAGCTGTTTTTATTGCTTCACAGGCTCTTGGAACTTGCTCTTCTGATCTAACGAAGACGCCAATTTCATGGGGATTTACTCCCTCAGTAATCCACTGGTCGATCTGGGTTTTAACGCCATCAATTTCACTTGTTACATTTGCATAGCTTTGAATGATTGGCATCGGACCATTGAATACAGAAACTGTTCCTTTGCGATTTTCAATGTTTCCATCTAAGTCTGATACTTCAGGGCCAAGTAAACGATCCGCTTGTTGGCGAATTTGGTGCGAAGTACGGTAATTGATGTGAAGAGTGCGTGAGCGCCCTCTGATATCTACACCAAGTGATTTCCAAGAAAAAGGTTGCTGAAAAATTCGTTGACCTAAGTCTCCAGCAAAAAACAAGCTGTTAGGTCTAATTTGCCCAGTTCCGTCTGGAGAGACTCCTGCCATTGCTGCCAGCATCTTCAATTGACTTACGCTCACATCTTGTGCTTCATCTATCACAACAAAGTCAAATGGTGGGATTTTTAGTGTTCCCAACTTACTGGCTAGTGACGTAAACATTCGTGCATGAGTCATCACGTTTGCTTTATCTAGAGTTGCCTGTGCTCCCTGAAAAATTTTCCATAGTGTTTGACGTTGAGCTTCATTTAATCTAGTTTTTCTTCCTAAGCGCTTGACGTCGCGGTACTGTTCCCATGTTTGAAGCTGCCATGCATCAACTACATCCAACCATTCCCCTGTTACAAAGTTCAAATTGAAGCGCATGAGTACTGCGTTTGATTTTTCTGCTTTGACTAGTTTCAATGAGTCTGCCATTGCTTGGCGAATGACTTCCGTGCTTGCTATGTGCAGTCGCTGCTTATCTTTATCGATATGACGCTCGAGTAACCGCACCCCCATACTGTTCATTGACACGACTTCAAGTCGCTCGGCAAGTCGTGGCTGATGACTGATTAGTCGATTCAACTTGGTTTGCAATGCGTTACTTAAAGTATCTGAAAATGTTGTGAGCCACACCCTTGAGTCTGGGTGTTCACGTGCCAGGGTCACAGCGCGATGCAGAGCTACGATTGTTTTGCCTGTACCTGCTGAACCTGAGATGCGAGCAGGGCCTGTGTAATTTCTTGTTACCCATTGTCGCTGTGAGGGGTGCAAGAAAATAGTCCACTTTTCCCATGGGTAATCCAGCGCTTGCTCTAGCTCGTCTACGCCGTGCATCACACGGAAACGACGCTGCGCATCAGGATGGCTGAAAGGATCTGCTGTGGTTGCATGTGCAGCAGGCTGAGGCTTGCCTCCTGTTGCCAGCTCTAGCAAAGCCTCAGCAGCTTCAGCAGGCAAATGCTCGGCCAAAGTCAATATACTGTCTTCATCTGCTTCCTTGACATCTGACAGCCATTCCGCTGGTACACCGTATCCCAGCAATTCCGCGTCACACAAATCTTTAAAAAGCAAGGGTTTAACAACAGTATCCGTCTTGGTAGCTGCACTGGTCGATTGCTCTATCACTCGCTCACGAATCTCAACCCACTGTGCAGCGCCTGTAGTCGGGTGCGTTTCAAGTCTGCGCCGCTCGGCCCACTGATAAGCCTTATCGTGGTGACCGGCATAACAAAGTAAAAAACTTCCATCGGTCTTGTGAACGACCAGCCGTAGATCACGACCCACGCGGACGGACCAAAAATGCTTATCTTTCGACTTCTCAATTCGATGCAATTGCATGCCCGGATTTGCAGGGTTTTGCTGCAAGTCGAACGCTGTGATCTTGACGAATTTCTGCTCTTCAGCAGTCAAGCGAGTCAGGCTGTCGGTGAATGTGTCGGAGATACGAAATTGCATTTTTTATGAGTTTGTTGTGGCTCTTGCATAGAGGCGCAATTACTTTGGAAAGTAAACTTCATGACACCAAAGATAGTCGACTCCTGATCGGAGAATACAAGCAATGCAAATAAGCACGGCCAGTTTTCCAGAGTCACCTTGCCATCCAAGATATATGTCGCTGTTGATCAAATATAAAGCTAGTAAGCCAATGAAAAAGAAGTTGATGATGGTCCAGCGAATTTCAGGACTGATTTTTGCAGGGGAAGACGAACCAAAAAACGTGAAAAATCCCCAAATCACATCTATAGCTAGCAAGCCAATTAAGAGCCAAGCGAAGTCAACTGGTTTTTTTAGTAATTGTGAAAGCACTAAGAATGCAAGAGCATGAAGAAAGAGCAATGAAAAATCAACAATCAAAGCTCCAGGTTTGATGTGATCGTTATCGTTCTCTATGTAAGCATCATCTAAGTGTCTAAGTGCCCCGTGAAAAAAAGGAAACATCGTAGCTACAAAGGCAATAAACAAAACCATTGACGAAGTGGTCAAAGAGCTCAACCCCTTGTTTATATCAATCGCACCCGCAACAGCAATTGATAGTGATGCACCGATGACAACGGTGTATAAATTTACAAGGCTCTTGACAGAGTTCTCAAGCTTCTTGTTTTTCATGGTTGTTCCAAATCTTACGCACCCAACAATTCATCTCTTCAATCGTGAAAAAAACGGGCTTTCCACATTCTTGGAACGCCTTAACTTCAGCATCTGCTCCATTAGATCTGTTTTCGCTGTAACCAGTCCGCTCGTATATCGCATCCAGACGCAAGCAACAGTCATACATAAAGAGAGTTTCTTGGTCGTACTTGATCCAGTCTTCATAAGGTCTGGGATAAAGCAAATGTTGGAAGTGAGTCCAGAGCGGTGCAACTGGTATCACCAAATTCTCAGTTAGTAGTTGATCGAAAATTTTGCATTGAAAATGCGTGTTGATGGCGGGGTCACCTTTGGAATAAGGGGATGCAATGTATGCAACTGGTTTGCGTACATTCATATTTTGAAAACCTTCATCACCTCATCCCCAAGGTGATTGATCACCTTGACCGCAATCCGTCCTGATTTGGGCTTATCAAACGCTCGTGATGTATCGCTGTTGAGTGACTCCCACGCCTCTTGATTGATTTCAGCCTTGAGCGTGGTTTTCAGGGATTTGTAGGGGTCGTTGGCGCCGAGGAAGTAGGCATGGCGGACGAAGAAGCTTTCTTCGTTGTAGTCGGTGTCGATGAACCAGCAGGCGATGCCGTCGGCGCCGTCGCTGCGCACTTCGCCTGTGTTGGGGTGGAACACGTCCACGCCGTTGACCTTGACTTGAATTTTTTCGCCGCTCTCGATGATGTCGATGTCGGGTTCGCCGAAAATGACGAACAGGTTGCCTTTGCCGGTGTTCTTCAGGTCTTCGGCCATGTGCAGGTCGGCGTTCATGCGGGCCTTGAGCACGGGGATGCGGCCGAGTTTGGAGAACTCGCTGCTGTGCGCGTCATAGTTAAAGGCGCAGGCGAGCAGCACGTCAAAGCCTGCATCACCCGCTTCGCGGGCGGCGGTCACCAGGTCGGGGCGGCTGACGGTGCCGAACTCGGGTCCGATGAAGATGCCTGCGCGTTTTTCGGTTCCGCCGTTGCCTTCTGCATCAGCGCCTTCCATGTATCGACCTTCGGCGCACACGTACTCGCCCGGCCAGGGCGTGAGCGATGTGAAGTTGATTTTGTCGGTCTTGTGCGCTTGTTGCACGCCTGCAGTGCGCAGGTTGTCCAAGATGATTTGCGCAAAGTTGCGTTCGTATGAGCCGCCTTGTTCTTGTGCGGCGGGGTCGATCAGGTTGTCGTCTTCGTCCACGCCCAGCACGCGGTGGGGCAGCAGGCTCTCCACCGTGAATGGGCCTGCCACGCGCACCTTCTTTTTGTCTTCGTAAGGGCGGTCGTACAGGTATTCAAAGTCGGCCTTGGCGGCAATCGACGCGTCAATTTCTTGCTGACGGGCAATGCGCTGCTTCCACCAGTCGGCGTGCAGTTTTTTGGCAGCATCGCTCCACTTGTCACTTGCATTGCGGGGAACTTCCCATTCTTGCCATTGCGATTTAAGGGCTGAGTTCAGTTGCTCACGCAGTGGATCTAGCAGGGCTTGGTGCTTGTCGTAAATGACGTCGATTTCGGCGTTGTTGGCGATGCTCTTGAGCGTGATGTGCGGTACGCGTTCGTACACAAAGCCTTGGCGGATGTTGCCGTGGGTGGCGTGGCTCTTGGGTGCGGTGCGCGTGACTTCGCCTTCTTTGACTTGACCTTCTTTGCTGTCTGCCAACAAGTAAAAGGGGTAGCGTGCGCCCATGATGCGGGCACGGGCCAAGGCCAGTGCGACGCGGGAGGTGTCGATGGTGATCCAGCGGCGGCCCCATTGCTCGGCCACGAAAGCGGTGGTGCCGGAGCCGCAGGTGGGGTCTAGTACGAGGTCGCCGGGGTCGGTGGCCATCAAGATGCAACGCTCAATTACCTTGGTAGACGTTTGGACAACGTATGTTTTTTCCTCTGTGAAACTTCCTGTCCCGGTATCTGCCCAAAAGTTATTTCTCGGAATAATTGGGTAATCTCGCAAAAATTGCTTGTAGCGTACGGAATTTTTTACAGGCTCTAAACGATCCGCTTGTGAAAGTCGACGCATTCCTTCAATCGTGGTCCGCCATCCGCGTGGAAGCGGGTTGTAGTTTTTTCCTCTGTACAAAAAGTCTAATTCTCTGCTTGGGGTTTGAGACGTTAGGTCAGAAAGAGTGAAGGGATTGTCCGGTGTGCCGCGTGTGTAGACCGCATCGAAAGAAGAGCCTTCTTCTTTATTTTTATAGCTAGGCCGGAACTTGACTCGCGAGCTGTCCTTGGCGAACCACAGAACAAAATCAGTGGTCGATGAAAGCAGAAGTGTCTTTCCAACAGGACTATTTGTGCCACTCGATTTGGAAAACGTAATGATTGAGACGCAGTTTTCCTCTCCAAAAATTTCATCCAAAACCGCCCTCACGCGATGCACGTTTTCATCCCCAATCTGCACAAAGATTGAGCCTGACTCAGTCAGCAGATCACGCGCCACAGTCAGGCGGTCGCGAATGTAGCTCAGGTAGGAATGGATGCCGTCCTTCCAGGTGTCGCGAAAGGCTTTCACCATTTCGGGCTCGCGGGTGATGTGGTCGGCGTTACCGTCTTTCACGTCGCGGCTGGTGGTGCTCCACTGAAAGTTGCTGTTGAACTTGATGCCGTAGGGTGGGTCAAAGTAAATGCATTGCACCTTGCCGCGCAAGCCTTCGCGCTCGGCCAGGCTGGCCATCACCTGCAGGCTGTCGCCCAAGATCATGCGGTTGGACCAATGCTGGTCGTGCGCATAAAACTCGGTTTTGGCGTCGTCGTCAGGCAGGCCGTTGAAGTCTTTGGCCATGTCGGCAAACAGGTCGGCTGTAAAGCCTTGTTGCTCGGGCTTGTTGGCCGATTCGGCTGCTTTGGCTTTGTCGGTCTGGCGCTTGAGGTCGTCGATCAGCACCTTGGGGTGCACTTTTTCCTGGATGTAGAGCGGCGGTGCGTTGACCACCAGGTCTGACCAGTCTTGTTGGTCTTTGCCGCGCCAGACCAGCTGCGGGTCCAGGTCGCGGTTGCGGGCGTTTCGCTCTGCCTGCAGTGGCCCAGTAGGTGCGCCGCGCTCGTAAGTCACTTGCACTTGCTGCTGGTGTTCGCGCTGCACCACCGACTGGAATTCGGCGGTGGGAATGTTCTTGCGCGTATCGCCATCGTGCTTAATAGTTTCGACTTGCAGTGAAGCTTTAGTTGGGTTTGTTTTACGGGTGGCCATAAATGTGACTTTTATTTCTGTAACTGCTTCAGACTAGAGGTGACTCAGTCTTGTTTAGTAAATCATTGAACTGTGCTTCCACTTTGTCGCCAAAGTCTTTTTGCATTGCGTAGACATCTTTGAATTCAGCAAATTCCCATCGGCCATAACTCTTGAGTGCATTCACACCCGGTAGCCATCGAGTTTCCATCGCTGCTTTTTTGTCCTTAGCATCTTCGCCTCTGTACCCCTTGATTTCTATAACTAAATTGAGCAAGTCATCAGGGCCATGACCGTCGTCTATTCGCAAAATGAAGTCAGGACGATAGCGGTGTGTTTCAGCACCAATTAAGTATGGAACTTCAAAACCCAGATTATGGTTTTTCACATAACTTTTCACTCTAGGATGCGCTTCTGCAGCTCGGCAAAATTCAGATTCCCAGTCACTGTCCATGATTAACCAGTTGAGATGGCAGTGTTGAGGGCTTGGTTCCCATCGTTCTGTTTTAGTCGTTGTGAAGTTAACTTGTGCGGTACTTCCAATTGGGTTGTATGGATCAAGTACTGCTTGAATTTGGTTGTCTCCTCGTTCAAGGCTTGCGCGGTCGATTGCTTGTTTGATTCGTTCGCAGGCTCGATCGGCTAACTGGAGATAACAGAGTTGGGCAGGGTATGTGTCACCTTTGCAGATCAGGTGGTTATCCAGCCATTGCTTGACCACTCGCTTAAGCTGCCCAAATAAATGTAGTTTTGGCTCTTCGCCCGGGTCTCGGAATTTTGTGTAAAGCAAATGCTTTGTTAAATGCATAAGCAATGTTGATGTGCGCATGTCACTCGTATGTTCGAGTGTTAGGTCGACACCTTCGCCAACAATACCTTCTTGTCGATTGACTGTTGGCCCTACGTCTTCTGGTGTCAATACATACGTTGAGTCTTCGTTGAAAACGGCTGAAATTGTTTCTTCAGGTAAAACGACACGGTAGCCTTGTACGCGTGGGAACAGAATTTCATGTGCATCACGCTCGGGCTTCATCGCTCTTACGTGAACAGTTTCCCTCGGTTTAATAGGTTTGGAGATTGTTGGCTCTGCATTGAAGTCAAATGGAATGCCCAGTACATCTGCGTATTCAACGTCAAATTTTCCTTCTGCATTGAGTTCATAAGATTGTCTGCGCAATGCTCGGCCGATGACTTGTTCGCAAAGTAGCTGCGTGCCAAAGGCTCGAACACCTAAGACGTGTGTAACCGTATTTGTGTCCCACCCTTCAGTCAACATCGAAACCGAAACAACGCATCTAATAGATTCACCGAGTCGTCCAGATTTGCCAACGGTGTTCATCGCCTCGCGTAGTAGCGCTGCATCGGTGATGTTGTCGCCTGCTTGAATGTCACCTGTTCTCTCAATGATTTCACGTCGAAATTGTTCAATTTCGGCGCCTGCCATCTTTCTGAAGTTGTCATCTAGAGCCTCGCCAGACTCTAACTGCTCGCTGTCAATGAGAAGTGTTCGTGGCCGTGCGAGTGGGTTGCCATGTTCGTCGTAGTTGGAAAATAGGGGCAGGGCACCTAAAAAAGGAGGTGGCGTTGTTTCGTCTGAATTTGACTCAGGTTGAAAACCCGAAATGTAGTCATAGACCAATTTTGATGTTGAAGTGTTGTTGCAAACAACAATAAAACAGGGCGGAACACGAATACCTTCTGCTTGCCAAAGGTCGTAAGTCTTTTCGTAATGCCCATATAGAGCTTGTAGTGCAGTTTGAAGCTTTGTAGGTAGCTTCAGAGGGTCAAGCACTTCACCTTTGCCACGCCCTTTTTTGGGCATATCTTTGCTGATGTTTTCCCAAAGATTGCGGAATATGGGAACTTCTGCACCAGGTATGTTGTCTGCCACTGGAACTCTTGGAAGCTTAACGATGCCACATTCAATAGCATCCATAAGCGAGAAATCGCTCATAGTCCAAGGAAATAGTGTGCCTTCAATATAGCCCGAGCCTCTTAAGAAGAATGGAGTTGCAGATAAATCGATGACTCGATTCAAACCTAGTTGACGTTGCACAGACTTGATGCCGTTGATCCATAGTCGTGCTGCCTCATTGTTCTCTTCGGCTTCTTTTTTATCATCGCCTTTGAGGCTTTCTGTATCCTCTTGTTTAATGGGTTTTTCTTGGTAGCAGTGGTGTGCTTCATCATTAATGACCATGATGTTTTTCATGCCCATTAGTTCTGGCATAACACGCTGAATCATCTGACCTTCTGATTCAAGTGTTTCTAATGCGTGTCCTTCTCGTCCTTGCAGTAACAGGCGTGTGCCTTTTGCAATATCAAGTTTCTCTCGTAGTTTGAATGAGTGGTAATTTGTAATGACAATCTTGCAGCGTTCAAGGTCACTCATCATGTCACTAGGAATTAACTCTCTAGTTTTGTAGTAGCTCTCAGAGTCGTTTGGGAGCAAGACGCGCAAACGATCTTTGATGGTCAGTCCTGGAGCGACCAGTAAAAAGCCACGTGTGTAACGTTTACTGCTCGGATGTCGTACTGCGTTGATGGTTTGCCAAGCAATGATCATTGCCATTACTGTGGTCTTGCCCGCACCTGTCGCTAGTTTGAGTGCGAGGCGCATTAAACCCGGATTTGCATCTTCATTGGCGCTGTGGAGATGGTCTAGAAAAGTTTGAGCCATCTTCCCTTTGTTGGGTGCAACTTCTGTCAACCAAATTGCAGTTTCAACAGCTTCCACTTGGCAAAAGAATGGTCTTACACCGCTGAAATTGTGGTGACGCCAGTGCTGTAGCAAACGTGCTGTTTCAGGCGTTACTCCCCAATCGTTTGGGTTTGGGATGCTTCTCCATTTATCTACCTCTGCGCGAACCCCATTGATGATTGCTGAGTGATATTGCTGGTGTTCATCTGAGACCTCATCGCTGATGTCGAGATCAACTTGTGCATCCTTACCTTTCCTCTTTTTAGGTTTTGGTATGGGCGTAATGAACTCTGCAGTGCGTCTAGATGAAACGATCTTTTGAGTTGGTTGTCCAGTCGTATCCAATTCCCAATGCTGACTAGGGTAGTCATATGGAGAATTGAGAATTGGTTTTTCAAAAAATAGGTTGCTCATCCGACGCCAAATGTTGAGAGTTAGTTCGATTAATGGTAATCGTAATTTAAGTTAATTTTACTAATTAAGTTCGCGAATCTGGTGCCGGATTTGGCTTGTTAGCAAGGTCTTCTGCCAAAAGTGCTGTGATGTCTACGCCCAATGTGGCAGCCAGTCTTTCAACGTTATCCAATGACACATTGCGCTCTGAGCGCTCTACAGAGCCCACATAAGTCCGGTGCAGGCCTACCAAATCAGCCAGAGCTTCCTGGGACAGTTTTTGTTGTGAGCGGAGATATCGAATGTTGGCGGCTAGGCGCTGGCGTGCTGATTTAGATGGTTTTTGTTGCTTAGTCATAAGCAACAAGGATTAATTAATGCATCTTTTAAGTCTACAGACTTAGAGTAGCATTTATGTCTTTCGAAAGGACATAAAAAATGACAATTCCCAAGACAAATTTAGATGACATTGCAAAGCAGATTAGCGGAAAGCCAGCCTCAGCCGCACATCCCAGCAATCTACCTTTGGACTTGCTGACGCAGATTTCTAGGGATCTGAGAACTTGTGAGGTAGCCATGAATAATCAAGAGCATACGGATACGTTTGCAGCCCCATTTGCTCTGATTCTTCATCTTGTTTCAAACTCAGATCCCAAAAGGGACCAATCGTCCGAACTTACGTTTGATGAGAAAACCGCTTTTGAATGGTTCCAAAAATTCACTTTTTTTGTGGAAAGCGAACTTGTAGGGCGCATAGTTGGCGTCCCGCGTGACCGAACAGCTGAATTGCTGCAAGAGTTCAGGGTTAAAGGCTAAGTGTCCCAACTGGTCGTTACTTACTTTTGATGTAATTGCTATGCTGTTTATTTGTACAGTATTATCGCGGCATGGAAACGACACCAGCCCATCAAAACCATCCAGTCTTAGTCGACTCAAGCCCGCTATGGCTGGATGTATGCGGTTGGCTCGTTCCTGCAGGCTTTCCTTCACCTGCAGCAGATCACACAGAAGAGCGGATTGACCTCAACAAGCAGTTGATCCGTAACAAAGCCGCAACCTATGTGTTTCGCGTCAAAGGCGATTCCATGACGGGGATCGGTATCTACGAGGGTGATGCGCTCTTGGTTGACCGCAGCATGGACCCCAAGCACAACCACATCATCGTTGCGCTGTTGAACAACGAGTTCACAGTCAAGCGACTTTACCGACGGGGCGGCGTGGTCAAGCTCATCGCTGAGAACCCCATTTATCCCGTACGACTCATCAAAGAAGAAGATGACTTCGTGGTTTGGGGTGTGGTGACCAACAACATTCACAAGCTGTGTTGATTCATGTCGTCCACCAACGTCAAGCTGCTCGAACACAAGATTGATGCTGATAGTCTGGCTGTGTTGCCTCGCACACCTGGTGTTTACATCTTTAAAGGCGAGGGGACGCTGCCGCTTTACATTGGCAAGAGCGTTGATATTCGCGCCCGTGTGTTGAGTCATTTAAGAACGCCAGATGAAGCTAGCATGATTGCTCAAACGCGTCGTATCGACTTCATCGAGACAGCGGGTGAGATTGGGGCTTTGTTACTGGAGTCTCGAATGATCAAAGAACAAACCCCTTTGTTTAATCAGCGCTTGAGACGCATCAGGACGCTCTGTTCGATACGACTCAATCAAACTGATGCGGGCGCTTTGCCAGAGGTGGTGGACAGCAAGCAAGTCAACCTAGGCTTCACGCCCGAGCTTTACGGTTTGTATTCTTCAAGTCATGCCGCCAAAGCCAAGCTCAAGGAGCTGGCTCAGCAGCACATGCTGTGCCTTGCGCTTCTAGGCTTAGAGAAAACATCCACGCGTGGGTGCTTTGGCTTGCAGATCAAAACTTGCCTTGGTGCTTGTGTGGGTAGGGAAGACCGACCTACACATGACCAAAGGCTCTTTTCTGCCTTGGTGGACTCGCAAGTGGAGGTCTGGCCGTTTGATGGTCCGATTGATTTGATTGAAGAGGCGGGGGAGTGGGTACAGCGCCATCGCGTGAACAACTGGTGCTACCTGGGAACGCAATGTTCAAAGTCAGGCAATGCAAGTCAGATCAATGCGTACAAACAGAACGACTTTGATTTGGATAGCTACAAGATTTTGGTCAAACCCCTCATGCTCAAAACCGTGAAGGTCGAAGAAGTTGAGCCATGACACCGCAAATAGCTTTGGTGGACTGCAACAACTTCTATGTGAGTTGTGAGCGTGTTTTCCGTCCTGATTTAAAAAACGTACCTATCGTTGTGCTGTCAAATAACGACGGCTGTGCAGTCTCACGCTCTAACGAGGCGAAAGCCTTGGGTATTCGCATGGGGCAGCCATGGTTCGAGTGCAAACACCTTGCAGAAGAAAGTGGCATTCTGGCTTTGAGTTCTAACTATGCTCTTTACGCTGACATGTCTAACAGAGTGATGTCGATATTGAGTGACTACTCACCTAGGCACGAGGTTTACTCCATCGATGAGTGTTTCGTTGATCTCACAGGTACGCCAAAGCTTAGAGATGTGAGCTATGAAATGCGTGATCGTGTGATTGCGTGGACTGGCATCCCTGTTTGCGTTGGCATTGGACCAACCAAGACACTGGCAAAGCTTGCGAATCACATTGCGAAGAAGCACCCAAGGTCGAAAGGTGTTTTCAACTATAACGATTTGTCTGAAGCTCAGCAGGTGAAGTTGCTCAGTCAAATTGAAGTGGGCGAGGTGTGGGGAGTAGGGCGCAGGATGACAGTTCGTTTGGCTGAGCACGGTATTCATACCGTTCAAGATCTACGCACAGCGCATTGCGCGACGTTAAGGGCTGAGTTCGGCGTTGTGATGGAGAAAACTCAGCGTGAATTGCAAGGTGTGACTTGCATTGAGCTACAAGAGCTCGTGCCAGACAAAAAGCAAATTGTGAGCAGCAGATCGTTTGGCCACACGGTACGTGATGTTGCGGTGCTCAAAGACGCCATGAGCACGTTTGTTGCCAAATCTTGCGCCAAGCTACGCGCACAAGGCTCGCATGCATCATTGATTCAAGTGTCCTTGTACACAAACCGTTTTCGAAAAGACCTGCCGCAGTACAACCCGACATTCACGGTGCCTTTGCCGCAGCCAACGAATGACAGCCTCTTGGTGAATCGCTGGGCTGACTATCTTGTTGAACGATTGTTTAAGCCCGGATATGAATACAAGAAGGCAGGCATCATGCTGGGGGAGATACACCCGGCAGGAAGATATCAAGTTGATTGGTTGGAGCCAGCTCAGGCGACTGACACCAGACTGATGGATGCGTTAGACGGGCTTAATAAGCGATTCGGTCGAGGCATAGTGAAAGTTTCAACCCAAGGCGCCTACAAAGAGTGGCAGATGAAGCAAGAGCGAAAGTCTCCGAGCTACACGACAGACTGGGATCAAGTTCAGATAGTTTAGATTCGCTATCAAAAAAATTTAATGTTTAAGCAGATCATGTGAGCAGTAATGTTCGACTGCTATAACCAAAATTTGGAAAAATATTCATTGCAAGGCGCACTTAGTCAGCACGGATGTAAGACTGATTCAACCTAATTGAGTGTTGAGGTTTGAATCTAATTTTTCTCTGACATCAGAGATTTTCTTTTTATTACGTTGAGCCAAACGCAAAGCAGTAGAGGGCCACAAGCGGTTGAGGCCAGATTCGGTCTGGTCACTGTGGCCAACAAAGCCGAAGCATTTTTTTGCCGGAAATCAGGCAGCTGATGCGCATTGTCATGCCGTAGTGATGTGGCTTGGCTACGTTCACTTTCGCTTTTTAAAAGTGCTAATTTCAATTGAATCAATTAATGCTGATTCAAGAAAATCAATCAAGACAGATACACGGTGCGGGATGTATCGGTTACTCGGTAGGACAGCATAAATCCCCAGTTTTTCCGATTCAAACCTAGACAGCACTGGGACAACGCTTCCGTTGTCTAAATACGGTTGCGCCATGAAGTCTGGTGGACGAGTAATCCCTAAACCTCGCGCCGCTGCTT
>JACCDV010066022.1_pt1 | contig 18234 bp, 14 predicted proteins | sample 7446131 | NCBI WGS metagenome assembly JACCDV01 (sample SAMN15323448, study PRJNA562643) | freshwater metagenome | isolation source: river surface water | place: USA:Blue River Watershed | collected 2017-08-17 | reverse complement strand
TAAAGCGAAGAATCTCCCTTGTTCATTGATTTTTTGTCATTCTGAGGGGTTTTATACCCCGAAAAATCTCCCAAACTCAAAATAAAGGAGATCTTTCGCTTTGCTCAAAGCATGACGGGAGGAAGCTTAAAGCATGACAAGACGGTTTATTCAAAGCCTAGGGAAGTTTAACTTTTAATTCGCATTACTTATAAATAAGAGCTAAATTTTCCATTTTTATTCTAAGCACTTCTTGAAAATCTTTGAATTCTTTTGAATGAAGCTCTTTGTGTGTGATCACTCTTTTTAAGTATTTGAGATCATCAATCATTAAAATATCTCTTCCATCTTGACGAACTTCTCTTGTGTATTCAAACCACGGAGAAATGATAGTTTGTTTGTCTTTAAAGTCAAAGGGAATAAGGCTTTTTCCTTTTAAACGATCTTCTTTTTTCATGGTAGAAATTTGGGGTAGGAAAATACCACCTGTGTATTTTTCAGGGTTTAAATTTGCAAAAAAGGATAGAGCTGAGTCAAAAGTGTAAGCTTTACCAAAACTTGTTTTTAAAGGAGAGAAAAAGAAAGTAGCGTCTACTTCTATCTTAAAATCAGAAGCCACAAGACTACTTGTTAGAAGCTCTTTTGGAAAGTTTGCTTTTTCGATACTTACAATATTAGCTTGTCCTACGTACGAAGCGGTTAAGCCAAAACTAGCTTCTTCATAAGAGCTACCCTTCAATCGATTAGCACTTGATATAGCTGATAAGCCACTAAAGTAATCTCTTACATTAACCTTAGAAATATTTTTTTCTCCAAGGAAAATATCTAATTGTAAAAATTCTATTCCATCTTCTGCTTCAGTCTCTCGAATATCAGCTAAAAAAGGATTTCCTTTCTTTAAAACAAGAGCTTTTCGTCCAGATATATCGTACATAGGAACTTTTGAAAAACTATGGGTATTTGTAGGGTCAAAAAAATAAGCCTTTTTGTTTTTATCAAGAGCATAAACGATTGCATGATTAAAATGAGAGTCAATCGGGAATTCTTTCAGCGAAGTGAGGTCATAAGCTCCTCTTCTCACAAGAGCAGGATAAGCCTCATAACCAAGCTCTCTTAGAGAGCTCACAAGAAGGGCGGAAAAATCTTTGCAATCTCCATACTCTGTAGCTTCAATTTCTTCAAAAGAACGGGGGATAATAGCTCCTCCAACAGTTCTCCAGTCCCCCTGATAACGAATAGCATCAATAATACGTGACATAAGAACACGAGCATCTTCTAAAAGATCTTTTTCCTTTCCAAGGTCTTTTATAAAAGATTTTATACTGCTAGGAGTTGATTTGTAGATCAGTTTTTCTTCATAGGTTTTTGCTATGTCAAAAAAAGCAATTTCATAGGATTCCTTTGTAGAAGTTAGAAAATAAGGGATAATTTCATCATCGTAAACATCTGACTCTTCTACAAGAGAATAAAAAATATCTTCTTTTGCCGTCATCTTTAAAGAGTAGAATTTTTTTTCGTGATCGAAATTTGATGTTATTTGAAGTTGATCTTTTATTTTTGTGTCAAATGCTTCCAAATGGAAAAATAAAGGCACTTCAGACTCAATCTCAAGGGTGGAGCCTTTTAGTACAGGAATATAAGCCCAATAGTTAGCAAATAAAGACCATAAGTTTTTTACATAAAATGTATGTACTTCTTCTTTTGTTTTCATGTAAAGAGAACTTCCTATGCGTATTCCAGGAAAGTTAACGATTACTTGATGAGAATCATCAAAACCTTGTAGGCCAGAAGCTAAAGCTTTATCTTCAATTTTATCTGAAGTGACAAGCAGACTTTTTTCATCTTGATTTCTTGTTTCAGCATGAAGAATTTGAAACGACGAAGTTTTTGGTTTATATGTGAAATTAAAAGTTCCAAGTGACTTCCCTGCCTCTTTTTTTACTGTGTAAAGGAGTTCTTCTTCAATAAGGGCAGTACTGTTTTGCAAAACTTTTACTTTGGTCTTAAAAAAAATATCAATATTTGCTTCTTCTATTTTTGCAAAGCGCCCCCAACTAGTCAGAGAAGAGAAAAATAAAATAAATTGAATATATTTTTTCATGAGTGAAAGAACCTTTCTTAGTTATTTAAATTTATATGAACTGAGAGAATAAGTTGCTTTTTCTAAGTTTCAAATAAAGATGACTACAGTTTTTTTATAATAGGCCGAAAAGTTTTTTGTCTACAAACAAAAAACAGCATAAGGCTATACTTTATGATATTAAAAAAAAAGAGTAAATTCTTTTTTGTTTTCAATGTGTTATTTGTTTTTTTGTCTTATGGTGCCAAAGGGGATATCCTAGAGAAATACTTGAAAAAAGATAGTAATACAAAAGGAGCTCTCAAATTAGAGTCGACAAGCCTAGAGCTTCCAACACTGCCGGGAAGAAAAGTAGAACCTATTCTTCCTCAAGGTTCAGACGAAGATTACTATCCTCCTGCTGAAGATCCTGAAATCACAACGCAAAAATCTGTCAGTGCTTCTCCAAAGCACAATAACCTTGTTCATGCAAACTTCTCTTTTGGAGCTAGTCGTAATCATCTTGTGAATAAAGTTTATTTTGATTTAAAAACATCTCCAGATAGAAAATTTTCTCCTTTAGTTGGCTTAAAGTTAGACTTTAACGACAAAAGAAGGTCGTATTCTAATCTTTCTTTCTTTTTAGGGATTAATTATGTCATCTTCAGGTATTATAGCTTAGAGATGAGTGCTGCTCTTGAACAAGAACTTGAAAATTATTTCACAATTCCAAGTTCCGTAGAAAACTACACATTCCTTACAACAAGAGCCCACATAAAATTTTCTTATGATCTTTCAGAACATTTCACTTTATTTGCTGCTTTCTCTCCTAAAGTTTCCTATGTCTCTGATAAATACTTAGCGCATGCCCCTGTCTTGCTTCAAGAAGAAGCTAGACAGATTCTTGATTTTAGCTATGGTTTTCTTGTGAAATAAATACTTAAAAAAATTGGAAATTACGGTTGAGATATAGCAAGTTCTGCAAGTTTTGTGTAAAAAGCTAAGTAACTAGCTAAATTACCATCTTGTGTTTGAAGAGTTACAAGTACAGCAAATAATTTGTTAGGCTCTTTTTTATTTTTAAAATATCTAATCTTATCTTTCTCATTAAATCTTTTCATCCAAGAAGCTTTAGAGCCACTAGAAATAGAAAATTCTTTTAAACTTTCATTTGCAAGAAATGTTCCTTCCCAATTAAACTCATAAGAATACTTGAAAATATCAGCTATAGTTCCATTTTTTGTTTTAACAACACCTGCCACTTCAGCAGGACAAGAAGCTTTTGCTCCCCCTGTTGCTCCTACTTGAGGAGCAAATTTTCCGTACACTGCATCTAGTTGAGAAATTTTAGAAAAATAGTCTGCTCTATTTGTGTAAGCTCCTGAGTCTTCCAAGGTTTTAGTGGAAAAACAACCAACCCCTTGGCAGCAAGTAGTGTAAAGCCCAGTGAGATAGTAATAAGAATTTTCTTCTGCTCTATTATCAATAAAATCTTCTACGCCAAACTCTTGATAGGAACCTAACTCACTTGAATAATCATAGACCTTCATAGCTTCAACATCACGATTTACAGATTCACAAGAGATCAAAAAGAACCCTAAGAATAAAAGACTCTTCCTCATAAAAAATCCTTCCCAATAAACCTTAAGAAAACAGACCTTCCTTAATAGTAACATATTCTCTCTAGAGTTCTTCTATGGGGTATTCTCTGAAATATTTTTCCTATAAAGAAAAAGAAAAACACCGCCTTTTGAAAGACAATTTTTTCTTGACGAAACTAAATAGAATCAGTACAACCAGAGTCTATTCTCCTGATTGTTCCTCAGTAGCTCAGTCGGTAGAGCAGGTGACTGTTAATCACCTGGTCGGCGGTTCAAGTCCGTCCTGAGGAGCCACTCTCAATTCTTACATAGCCTTGTTTTTACGGGGTTTTTTATTTTTCCTTCACCAATATGGTGAAATCCAAAAAATCGCCTACTGTCTTGAATATGAAATAATTAGGCTCTCTTCTTGTGTTCCATTTTTGCGTTGGATGGTAAAAACTAGATTTTGATTCTGCTGAATAAAAAAATCTTTTACACGAAACTCTGTTTTGCTTCCAAGAGGCTCAAACCAAAGTTTTTTCCCAGTTTTCCCATCAACTTTTGTGATGCCAATAAAGTTAGCATTTTCAGAAAGCAAAAAGAAATCCCCAAATATATTGGTTTTAATTTGCTTAAAAGTTTCATAGATTTCTTGATGTGTATAGCTTTCATCATTGGGAGTCGATTTATAAAGCAGCTCGCTAGAATCCCCGTCCACTTGAGCTATGAAGGCTCGTTTGGTTTCTTTTTTTGGATTAACATTATAAAAATCTCGAATACTGCCAGCAACAGTTGGGTGTTGCCCTTTTGCTAAGAAGAACTCTGTCCATAAAGCTTGAGAGGGACCGCCTGTTCTAGCGATTTTTCTTTCCCACTGTTTTTCAAGAGCTTGATTTAGGAGGCTTATTTTGAGAGAACTATTCATGGTTCCAGGGAAATCTTGAGTAAGAATGAAAATATCTAGATTTTGTTTTACCCTAAGTTCTTCTATTTTTTCAGCTGATTGTCTAGTTTTTTTAAAAATTTTATCTCCTCGCAACGAGTCAGAGCCCATACGTACAAGGAAAATACTTTCACCTGGATCTTTACTTTTTCCAGCAAGATAAATAACATTATCAGACCCAACATCAAAGGCTTTAGCTTCTTTACCTCCTTCAATTTGTTGAGACCATAAAAGATCTCCGGTTTGTTTATTATAAGAGTGTCCCCAAAAAGAAGTTGAATTTTCTCCTGCTATAAAGACTTGATCACCATTTATCTTGATACCTATTGGCATCCCTGAAAAAGTAGTCTCAAAAATTTTTATTCCAAAACTACTGTAAGCCCTAAGCGTATTTTCACAATCCAAACAGTTTTGAGATCCTGTAATCAGAAATATATTTTGATAACTATCTTTTGCTCTGAGGAGGACATCACCAAGAAAATTTTCATTACTCACTTTTTTCCAAAGCTGTACACCTAAAGAGGAATAATGACGAAAAATAAAATTTTTAGTGTCATCATTATTTTGAATTTTAATGACTTCTCGAACACCATCGCAAAAGTTTTTCCAAAGAAATATTGGGTGATTTTTACCCGACTCATGAGAAAGATGACTCCATTCTCTTTGCAAAGAAGCAGCTATATGAGAGCTTAAACAAAAAAAGACTAAAACCATTGCAAAACGCACGACCATAAAAGGCTCCTCGATTTTTTTGTGAAACATCAAGAAGATTTTCTCTTAAAAAAAATTTTCGATCTAGTTTTATTATTTTTAAGTTTTAGTAAACCACTTAATATTACAGCCTACGGACGGCTTTTGATTCTTTGGAGGTGTTTCTCCTTTAGAGAGTGAGCTGAAAGCCTCGATAAGATCTTTTCCTGTAACCTCTTCTTTAGAGCCTGGGCGACTTGAATCCATCTGCCCTCTGTAGTATAAAGTGTGATTCTTATCATACAGAAAAAAATCAGGAGTGCACTCTGCTCGAAAAGCTTTAGCCACTTCTTGGGTGCTGTCAAAAAGATAGGGGAATCCGAACTTATATTTTTTAGCAAAAAGGCTCATTTTTTCTGGGCTATCCTCAGGGTACTCTATGATATTATTAGAGCTGATAGCAATACAGCTGATCCCATTTTTTTTTGCAACATCCTCTAAGAAGGAAAGCTTTGAAGCAATGTGCAAAACATAAGGGCAGTGATTGCATATAAAAAGAATAAGCAGTGGCTTTTTTTCATAATCTTTTAGCGTTACCACTTGTCCATCTGGATTAGATAAGCTGAAATCACTTGCTTTTGTACCAAGAGCTGGCATCAAAGAATGAACAACAACCATAACGAGACAACCTTATTTTATAGAGTGAGAAAAAAAACGTGAAGAAATCATTAGATGATTCAATTAAACATTTTCTTATCTTACAACTTTATAAAGAGTATGACCATATCCTCTACTCGTATAAAGTAAAAATGGTAAAACCTCTTATACAGATAAAAGAAAATACTTCACACTATGGTTCATGGTGCGCGAAAACAAGAACACTAACGCTTGCATGTAAGCTTCTTGAAAAATACCCTTGGACTTATACACTAGCTATTCTTAAACATGAAATGGCTCATCAGTATGTGAATGAGGTTTTAAAAGAAGAAGATAGCCACGGTCTCTTTTTTAAAAATGCGTGTCATCATTTAAGAGTAGAAGCGTGGGCTCAAAAAGCATGTCTCAATTTGGATGACTGTCTTGAAGCTATTAGCCGAAATAAAAATTCGCTCACTCAAAACAAACCTCTTAGACTTATAAAAAAACTTTTAAATTTAGCTTACTCTTCTAATCAACACGAGGCCTTTGAAGCTCTTAAAAAAGCCTCAGAAATAGCTAAATATTATCAACTCGATTTAAACACAACTGAAGAAGAGACTCTTAGAAAACTAACTATTTCTCTAAAAAAACAAAAAACTCACACCTACGAAAGTTTAATTGCTTCTATTCTAAACGCTCATTTTAATGTCACTGTGATTCATTCAAGTCTTTTTAATCCAGATAAACTAAAAGAAGAAAAAACCTTAGAAATTCTAGGAGAAGAGCACAGTGTTGAAATGGCTGAATATATTTTTTATTTTCTTTCTAGAAAACTTCAAACTCTTTGGGAAGAGCATCAACTAGAACATAAATCTTGTGGAGCCAAAACAAAAAATGCTTTCTTTTTTGGAGTACTAGACGGCTACCTTGAGCAGTTAAATAAGAAAGAAAAATTCAGCCTAAGCTCTGATAGGGAGGAAAAAAGCGCACTGCTACTTCGCCAAAAAGAAAATACTCTGAAAACATTTACAAATTACCAATTTCCACGAACAAGCCAAACAAAATCAAAGAACTATGTCATAGGTTCAAAAGGGTATTCAGAAGGCTTAGAAAAAGGGCTAAAACTAAATGTAAGAGAACCTCTTAAGCATGCAGTTATCAAGAGGCTCCAAGGGAATTCACTCTGAATACCGCATAATCCCTTCATTTTTACAAGCTTTCTCTTGAGAGATTTCAAAAAAAATTTTATTCTAATATAGAGAGTGGAGGCTAAAAGAACATCTGTCAATTTTGACCCTACCTGGATTGTTGACCAATGTATCCTATCTTTTAAGAGCCTCTCTGCTATAAAGATTTAAGGGCTATCCCCTATGAAAATATTTTTTTCTTTAATAACATTTGTTTTTTTAAGCTTTGCATTTGGAGTAACTCTACAAAAGAGCATTCAAACAAAAAAGCAAAAGAATCAAGATAAGCTAACCAACATACAAGAAGAAGTTCCTATTTTTATAGAAACATCTGAAAAAGAACTTGCAATAGAGAATAAACAAGAATCATCTCCAGCTATAATTCCAAACAAAACAAAAATTTTAACTTTTATGCAAAGCATGACATTCTACGGAGTTATGCTGAGTTTAAATATGCCTAGGAAACATATTCTTGAATTTATCACTATCGCAAAACCTTTGCTCAACCTAGCTAATCTCCCTGTAGGATCTAGACTTGAAGTCACTTACAAAGAAGACACTGAACAAATTATAGAACTAAGAATACTTGTGTCAGAAGATATCATCTTACTCTTTGAAAAAGAAAAAACAGAGGGAGAAGATCGTTGGAAAGTGAAGAAAGAAGATCCACGCTGGACTCTTGAAAGAAGAGTTTATTATGGAGTGGTCGAAGACTCTCTGTGGGAATCTTTTATGGAACAACACTTGAACGATAAAGTTGTTTACCGATTTGCTGAAATTTTTGCTTGGCAAGTCGACTTCGGAAGAGAAACAAGAAAAGGAGATCAATGGAAAATTCTTATCGAAGAAAAAAGAGAAGAAGGCCGTCTTGTTGCCTCGAGAAATATTATTTACGCTGAATACAAGAAAGCAGGAGGAGGTGTTAATGAAGCTGTTAGATTCCCTCCGACAGCCCCAGTGGCTCAGTACTATAGTTTGGATGGAAATAACTTAGCAGGGCTTTTTTTAAAGTCTCCTGTAAATTTTACTCACATCAGCTCTAAATTTCAAAAAAAACGTTTCCACCCAATTCTTAAGTTTGCAAGACCACACTACGGTATTGACTATGCTGCTGCTAGAGGAACTCCTGTTTATGCTATTGGAGATGGAACTATAGAAAAAGCAGCTTACTCACACGGATCTGGCAATTATATTCAAATTAGACATAATCAGACTTATGAAAGCGCTTATAGACATCTTCATAAATTTTCTAAACAAATTAAAACACGCAAAAAAGTAAAACAAGGAGAGGTCATAGGTTATGTAGGATCTACAGGCTTAGCAACAGGGCCTCACTTGCATTTTGAACTCTTGAAAAATAAAAAATACATCGACCCATTAGGGACTACCTTCCCAAGAGCTAGTTCTATAGACAAAAGCAAAGAAAATGAGTTTAAACATCTTGCTATGTCACTTCAAAAAGAATTTGGGGTTATTTCTCAAAAATAGATGGCGGTCCAGAGTGGAATCGAACCACTATCTATCGCTTAGGAAGCGACTATTCTATCCGTTGAACTACAGGACCAATGTTTTAATAAAGAGTCTCGTGAAGAATTCTCTGAGCAATCACAGGAGAAGAGTTTATATACTTACTCGGACAAGTGGTCGGTCTATCCTTGTCTGTCAATAAACGATTATAAATAGCTTCGAGAAGTTGTACACCCGTTTTTTGATCTTGATAAGCGTAGTATTCAATCTTTTCCTTGTGAGGGCCTGTGGCTTTACGAGCCATTAATTTAAGAAGTTCACTACATTTTTCAGGTTTTGAAACCCCTTCATGACGAAGACGAGATTCAAGGAATCCTGAGTGCTCATCATTAATCTTTGCTTTGCGGAAAGTTTTTTGAGATTTCTCAAACTTCTGAATTCTAAGTCTGAGAGTTTGCCACTTAACTCCATAGCGATGGAATAATTTACCATCAAATTTAGTATGGACTTCATCTTTTGTTATATAGCCTTGCCAATTTAAAAAGATTGGCCCTGCTCCAGAAGCTTTTAAAGTGTCTGTAACACTAGAAGTCACTAAGTCCAGGTTAATGTGTTTAAAAAAACGACCCACGATAATACAAGAAAAAGACTGAATCAAACCACTATCTCTTGTGGCTTGATTGAAAAGCTCAAGATGATCTTGAAAGTATATTAGACGAGCCTCACTTCCAAGCGCACGCGCCCACCCGGCTTTTACATTTTCATCTTCATCGATGAGACAAATGACTGGCTTTTCCTTCATAGAATATCACCAAATTTAATAACTTTATGATTAAAATTTATACTATTACTACTGAATCTCATGGTAAAAAAAAGACTTGACGATGACTAAATCTAACATAATTCCATCTAGAAATTCAAGACATTATTTGCTTTAAGATTTATCCTGTAGCCCCCTAAAATAATTACAACTTTTTCTAGAAGGCCTTCTCTTTAGAAGTCTTTAGGCTAAAGAGCAAGATTAAGAACACTGCCGCTTTGGTATAAAAAGATATGAAAAAGTCTTTCACTGCTCTTTTTCTTGTCAAAAAACAGCCTAATATTAAGGCTCTTCTTCCTTGGGACTATGTTTCATAAGAAACTTATCATAGTATTCAAATTCATCTTCTAGTGAGTAAAGAGGCTCAGTTTTAATAAACCCATGTTTTTTATATAGTTTTTGCGCAACAAGAGAATCTTTATAAACCATAAGAGCTAAGTTTTGGCCTGGGTGTGAACATCTCTTAATCGCATGATCAATCATTAAGTGGGAGATCCCTTTGCCTCGCATAGAGCTTGTGATGCAAAAATTCCAAATCATATTAGTATTTTGAATGATTCTGTCTTCTGGAGAGCAGAGATAAAGACCAATAATATTTCCTTGGTAGCGAGCAATCGTGACATTTTCCATGCTTTGGATGTAGTCAAGCTTGTTACCCTCTTCTAAGTAACTGGCAAGCCTCTCTTCAAAAGCTCTTTTGTCAAAACGAGGTCCCACTTCTTTGTTTTTAAGGAAAAATGCCCTAAGCTTCTTAGCTCTTTCTTCTTTGAAACAATCATCATGGACAGCCGCAAGTTTCAGAGCTTCATCTTGAGAGAGTGAGTCCATAGTCTCATAATCAGTGAACTCAATATTTTTTCTCACATAAAGGTCTGAAAAAAAGAAAAATACTGAAAAACAAACAAAAGCAAAACCTAAAAAAGCAAAACAAAAAGTAGTAAATTTACTTTTCAAAACTCTGTCCCCCTTATTCTAAAGCCCAGCTAATTCTTTACGAGCTTCATCTGCCATTTGATCAAGTTCGCGTGAACTGTACTTGCGGAAATAGGCATTTTTTTCAAGCTTTGTTGTTCCAGGCTCTTCCTTTCTTTTTAATCTAGCCATTTCGCGATAAGACTTCTCCATTAGTTGCAGAGCATTTTTTTTATAAGAAGGGTAATGGCTAAATTCTTTCACGATTTCTGTGGCTTTCTGAGCGCAAGAGTGCCAAATTTTTTGACGACAATAAAAAGAGGCTATGAATTTTTTAGAACCTAATAGGCGCAACTCTCCTTCTTTTATATTGCTCTTTACAGTAGCAGCCTCTGAGCTCTCGGGGTGGTTTGCGACAAGATCCTTCCATACTTTTAAAGCTTTTTCAGTAAAAGCTTGGTCACGATCTATAGCTTTTGGAGCTTGTTGCCAATGAGTCATCCCTATACGAAAGAGAGCAAAAGGTTTCTTTGGGTGTTTTGGATAGAGCTTAACAAAACGCTCATAGTGAATAGCTGCTTCTAAGTATTCCTGCATCTGAAAGTAACTGTCGGCGATAAGTAAATCCACCTCCATATTGGCATTCGTATAAGGGTGTTTTAATTGAAACATTCTCGCTGACTCGATGGCTTTTGTGTGTAGGCCATTTTGATAGGCCTTCCTGATATAAACGAGAGCCTTTGCTTCATCACTGGCATCGTAGAGCTCTTCGTTGCAACCCCCTATTATCAATGATATAAGAAGAGTTATAGGAAAAAAATAAATAAGATTTAGTCTCATACAAAGCCTCATTATGTTGCGGAAATAGCCGATAACTCAGACAATAGAGGGAGAGTTTTCAAAGTTCAATGGATTTTACAGCTTGAGAAAGAAATTTTTTCCCTTAACTAAAGGATTGATGCCACGCAAAGGCTTTTCTTTGCTACGAAAGGTATAAGCTTTGAGTGTCTGGAAGTCTTTCTTAAAATATATTCGCTATTACAGAACCTCTTTTTCTGTATGGATTATCTTGTCTCTACTTTTTCACACTATTCTTTTCAGAACAGTTAAGTCTACTAACAAAAATATATCAGAAGTCCCTCACAAGGAACCTATAAAAATTAAAATTATTCCAAAGATTTCAGAAGAAGAATTTGTTCCTAAAAAAATCATTGAAACAAAATTAGAAGAAACTGAAAAACCAGATGAGTCAAAGTTTCTAGGACACACAGATCATAAAGCAAAAATAGAGCAAAAATTAAAAAAAGAACTTCTACACATAGAAAAAGCTCTTGACCCTTCTCCAAATCAAAAAATTAGCTCTCATGTAGAAGACATGATTCTAAGAACTGAAAAGACACAAGCAAACGAATCTAAAGAATCACATAATGAACAAAAAATAGCAGAAAAAGGAAGAAAAAAAGCTACAGAAAATGAAAATAAATCTGTTTACAAAAAATTGCTTTCAGATTCCATGCAACTCCTCTCACAACAAAAATCTCAGAAAGAAAGCTTTAAAGACTATGTTTCTGATGATTTGAAAGAAGGAGATTCTATTGATATCTCTACAACTAAATTTAGGTATATTGGGTATTTTTCAAATTTGAGAAAACAAATTGAGATGACTTGGGTCTATCCAATACATGCTGCTCGTACTGGTAAACAAGGAGATGTTTTTTTAGAGTTTAGTATTTCAAAAAATGGAAAAGCTTCAAAAATAAAAGTTCTCAGGTCTTCTGGTTATAGAATCCTTGATGATTCTATTGTGCAGGCTATTCAAGAAGCTAGCCCATTTGGGCCTCTCCCAGAGGGGATAAGCAAAGAAGAGCTTCGTGTCAAAGGAAATTTTTCTTATCTTATTTCAGGTTATAGCAGTTACTGAAGTGAGAGAATTAGTGAGGATTAAAAGTTAACTTGTCATATCTCCAAAATTAATGCGAATTATGCATTAGCAATCCTTCTTTCTGCTATGATATTACTTGCTTCATGGGTTCCTTGTTTATTTTGTTCAGCTAATTTGTAGATTTCAAGAAGAGTGTTGTAAATATTCATCGTATCTTTTGTGGATTTTTCTTTATCATACCCAAGAAGTTCATGATAAACATTGATGAGCCCACCTGCATTAATCACATAATCTGGAGCGTAAAGAATTTTTCTTTCTTTAAGTCTTGCTCCATCAGTTTTTTCATCGAGAAGCTGGTTATTAGCTGCCCCTGCAATAATATCAGTTTCGAGCTCAGAAATTGTTTTTTCATTAATACCACCACCAAGGGCACAGGGAGCATAAACATCCACAGGAGCTTTGTGAATATTCTCAGGAGAAGCATACTCAGCGCCTAAGTCAGCACATAGTGTCTTTGCTCGTTCAGAATTAATGTCACTCAAGATGAGGCTAGTGCCTTCTTTATGAAGAAGTATTGCTAGTTTACTGCCGACAGATCCACACCCCTGAATAGCTACTTTTACACGAGAAAGGTCATCAGAACCTGTTCTGTATTTTAAGCTCGCTTTAATCCCCTGAAAAACGCCTAAAGCAGTAAACGGAGAAGGATCCCCAGAGCCACCAGCGCGACTTGTTACTCCTGTCACATGTTTTGTTTCAGAAGCTACCTGATTGATATCATTCACATTCATATTTACATCTTCTGCTGTGATGTAACGACCAGAAAGACTTTCCACAAATTGCCCAAAGCGCCTAAAAAAAGCCTCTGATTTAAGTTTTGCTGGATCTCCCATGATTACAGCTTTTCCACCACCTAAGTTCAAACCAGAAATAGCAGCTTTATAAGTCATGCCTCTTGATAATCTCAAAACATCGACCACAGCCTCATCGGTGTTTGCGTAGTTCCAAAAGCGGCACCCCCCAAGAGCTGGGCCTAGTTTTGTGTTGTGAATACCAATAATAGCTTTCAAACCAAGAGAGCTATCCTGGCAGAAAACAAGCTGTTCATGCCCCATTTTTTCAATGAGTTGCATCACATCCATCGAACTCATATAATCCCCTTGTAAAAGAAAGAATCGGTATCATTTTAAGTTGTAACTCATCCGTTAAAACTAATGAAAAAATCAAAAAAAATCAAGAATACAAAGGCTAAAGAAAAAGCACTAATCATTTGTTATCAAAGGATTTATTCAAGAACCAGCAGAACATCAGTGACCACATTTGTAGAATAAAACTTGTAGATCTCCTAAGGCTAGTGCTATATTGCATGTTTTCATATAAATATAATCCCTAAAATATTTTGGAGCTTTCTATGAAGCCCACATTTGATGTGATTGTCATTGGTGCTGGTCATGCAGGTTGTGAAGCAGCCTACAGTGCAGCTAAACTCTCAAAAAATGTCCTTCTCGTCACCCACTCTGTAGAGAAAATTGCTAACATGAGCTGTAACCCTGCAATCGGTGGTACAGCAAAAGGACATCTTGTTAAAGAAATAGATGCTATGGGTGGACTCATGGCAAAAATTATCGATAAAACAGGGATGCAGTTTCGCGTTTTAAATCGAAAAAAAGGCCCAGCCATTTGGTCATCTAGAGCACAGGCTGATATGTTTCTCTACAGTCAGGCGATGAAAACAACTCTTGAAAAAGTTCCAAATCTTCACATCAAACAAGACACAGTAGAAAAGCTTATTCTTGAAAAAGATGGTGACACCTGGAAAGTGAGAGGAGTCGAAGGAAAATTTTTTGGGACCGTCCACGCTAAAAGTGTAGTTCTTTGCACAGGAACTTTTTTGAATGGCCTCATCCACATTGGTGACAAAAGAATCCCAGCTGGTCGAATGGCAGATTCTCTTTCTATTGGTCTTGCTGAGTGTATCAAAGAGTTTGGTTTTGAAGTGGATCGTTTAAAGACAGGAACCCCTCCAAGACTTGATGCTAAAACAATCGATTATAGTGAACTAGAAGAGCAAGGTTCAGATGAAACGATTATCCCTTTTAGTTACAGCACGGAAAAAATTACTCAAAAACTGATCCCTTGTCATATCACTCACACCAATGAAAAAACCCATCAGGTGATTGAAGATCATTTGCACGAGTCAGCTCTTTATAGTGGAGCTATTAAAGCTAAAGGTCCTCGTTATTGTCCCTCTATTGAAGATAAAATTAAACGTTTTGCAGATAAAAAAAGCCATCAAATTTTCTTAGAGCCACAAGGTTATGATACTTGCGAAGTTTACCCTAATGGAATTTCCACAAGCCTTCCTCTTGATGCACAACTAAAATATATAAGAACCATAAAAGGTCTTGAAAAAGCTGAGATCATTCGTCCTGGTTATGCTATTGAGTATGATTATGTAAATCCACAGGAGCTAAGAGCTACCCTCGAAACAAAACGTATTGAAAATCTGTACTTTGCAGGCCAAATTAACGGTACAACGGGATACGAAGAAGCAGGGGTTCAAGGTTTGATTGCTGGAACAAATGCAGCTCTCAAAGCAAAAGGTGCAAGTGAAAGCTTTACACTCCTCAGATCAGAAGCTTACGCAGGAGTTCTTGTAGATGATTTAATCACTCAAGGAACAAAAGAACCCTACCGTATGTTTACCTCTCGTGCAGAGCACAGGCTTTACTTAAGAGAAGATAATGCTGATATTAGACTAACAGAAAAAGCACACTCTGTTGGTTTAATCGAAGATGATGAGTATGAAAAATTTAAAGAACGCAAAGCTCTTTTAGAACAAGGATTGCGTGAAATTGAAACAAAAAAAATCGAATCTTTAGAAGGAAAAGTCAAAACAACTTTGGGCCCAAAAGAAACGATAAAACAGCTTTTAAAACAACCAAGCCTTGAGATCAGTGATGTGAATTTCATAGATGGCTACCCTCTTAGCATTCAAAGAAGAATTGCAATTGAGGTAAAATATGAAGGGTATATCAAACGAGAACAAGTTTCTTTAAAAGCAACTTCTTATTTGGATAAAATCAGATTACCAAAAGAAATTTCTTATAAAGCCATTCAAGGTCTCAGTAATGAAGTTGTTCAAAAACTAGAACACGCGCAGCCCGAAAATTTAGGACAGGCCTCTCGTATTAGTGGAATCACCCCAGCAGCTGTTCAAGTCTTAAGAATCTGGCTAAAGAAGCGCGCTTCCTAACACCCCATTTTTATCACATTTTCACTTTTTATCTTTACTTTATATTGTGCAAGTAATCTGCTTGATAGTATATCTATTCTTATAGAACAAACACTTACATCTATGACTAATAGCTCTGATTTATTGTTTTTTGCAAAAAGCAATCATCAATGAAAGTGATTCGTATGAAACTACTTGCTGTTTTTGGTACGAGGCCTGAAGCCATTAAGTTGGCTCCTCTCATAAAACAACTTCAGAAGGATCCATTTTTTGAACTTAAAGTTTGTGTAACAGCACAGCATAGACAGATGCTTGATCAAGTCCTTGAAATGTTTGAAATCAAACCTGAGTATGATTTAAATTTAATGGGTGAGGCCCAAACTTTAAATGAAATCACAGCAAGAATACTCACTTCTCTAAAAGAGAAAGTCTTCAGTGACTTTTTCCCAGATGGAATATTTGTTCATGGAGATACAGCTACTACTTTTGCAGCAGCTCTTGCTGGTTTCTATGAAAAAATTCCCATCTATCACATAGAAGCGGGGCTTAGAACAGGAAATTTATTTGCTCCTTGGCCAGAAGAAGCTAATAGAGTCCTAGTGAGTATATTAACCCAAAAGCATTTTGCTCCAACAGAAACAGCAAAGTCATCACTTCTTAAAGAACATATTCTGAGTGAAAATATTTTAGTCACAGGAAACACTGTAATAGACTCTCTTCTTCAAACTTTAAAGATGATCCAAACGGACACAACAAAAAAAAATCTTTGTGAAAAGCAATTTTCTTTTTTAGACCCAAGTAAAAAGCTTATTCTTGTGACAGGGCATAGAAGAGAAAACTTTGGAACAGGGTTTTTAAATATTTGTGAAGCCTTGAGAAATATTGCTCAAAGAGATGATGTTCAAATTGTATACCCTCTACACCTCAATCCAAATGTGAGAAAACCAGTCCTTTCAATATTAGGAGGTTGCAAGAATGTTCATCTCTTAGATCCACTTGACTATTTGCCTTTTATTTTTCTTATGTCAAAAGCTTATTTAATTCTAACAGACTCAGGAGGGATCCAAGAAGAGGCTCCAAGCCTTGGTATCCCTGTTCTTGTGATGAGAGATGTGACAGAACGTCCTGAAGCTGTTGAAGCTGGTACAGTTAAACTTGTAGGAACAAATGAAGTTAAGATTATAAATGAAGTCACTATTTTGTTAAACAATGCAGACGAGTACAAAAAAATGAGTTTAGCTCACAACCCTTATGGGGATGGAAAAGCTTGCCTGCGCATCGCAAAGGAGTTTAAGAGAATGGGTTTAGAAAAAAAACAGGTTTGTATTGTTGGTCTTGGTTATATTGGTTTACCGACAGCAGCTTTATTTGCTAACGAGGGGATGAAAGTTTTTGGAGTTGATATTAATCCTGCTGTTTTGAAAAGTTTAGAAAAAGGTGAAGTTCACATTGTAGAACCAGGACTCGATATCCTTGTAAAAGCATGTGTAGAATCAAAAAAGCTACAAGTAGGTAGAAAGCCTATTTCTTCTGATATTTTTTTAATTGCTGTGCCAACACCAATTGCTCTAGATAAATCTCCTGACGATAGTTATGTGATGAGCGCTACTCACTCTATTGCACCTGTTCTGAAAAAAGGAGATCTTATTATTATTGAGTCCACATCTCCTGTAGGGACAACAGAAAAAGCAATAGAACTTTTAAAAATAGAACGTCCTGATTTAAAATTTCCAAAAGATGGTTCCCAAAAAGAAGATGTTCACGTGGTCTATTGCCCGGAAAGAGTTATTCCAGGGCATGCTCTAAGAGAGATGAAAGAGAATGATCGTATTATCGGATGTTTTAATGAAAAATCATATCAGATGGCAAAGAATTTTTATCAAATCGTTGTAAGAGGAGACTGTATTAAAGCTAGTGTGAAAGCTGCTGAAATGTCAAAACTTACAGAAAATGCTTTTAGAGATGTGAATATTGCTTTTTCCAATGAACTAGCTACTCTAGCAGAAAACTTTGGTATAGATCCTTTTGAGCTTATAGATTTAGCTAACAAACACCCTCGAGTAAATATTCTTCAACCAGGCCCTGGAGTTGGTGGGCACTGTATTCCTATTGATCCATGGTTTATTGTGAGTCAATCAAAAGGTCAAGCAAAACTCATGCATCAAGCGAGACTAATCAATGATGAACGCCCTTTTAGTGTGTTAAAAAAAATAAAAGAAGCTGCATCTCATTTTCCAAGACCAAAAGTAGCTCTTCTTGGTTTAAGCTTCAAAGCAGATATTGATGATCTAAGAGAAAGTCCTGCTATGACTATAGCTGTAAATCTTGCTATCAATGAGGATTTTGATTTACTCCTTGTTGAGCCTTATATCAAAGAACTTCCTAAAGCTTTTCAACAAGGAAATGTAAGAAAAGTTTCTTTAGAAACAGCTATAGAAGAAAGTGATATCATCGTTGTTCTTGTCGAGCACGCTATTTTTAAAGCATCTAGACCACAGCTCTCACAATCTCAAATTCTTATTGATACAAAAGGAATTTGGCGTCATTTAAGAAAAGAAGATAAATTTTTTGCACAAAAAGATGTTTTTTTTCTAAATGAAAAAAGACTTGATGAACAAAGTGTAATTGAGGTTTAATTTGCTCATGAATTTTCATAATTTTATTAATTTTCTTAAAAAACACAAAAAAGTGTTTCCGTTAAATTTATTTATTTTTGTTGTAAAAAGAATTTTCTTTTATAAGAAAAACTCCCCTTCTAAACGCTTTCTAGAAGTTAATATAGAACTAGAAAACGATAGAAAATTTTTTAAAAAAATAGCTGAAGACTGGAAGCTTTCT
>JACCDV010188770.1_pt1 | contig 18236 bp, 18 predicted proteins | sample 7446131 | NCBI WGS metagenome assembly JACCDV01 (sample SAMN15323448, study PRJNA562643) | freshwater metagenome | isolation source: river surface water | place: USA:Blue River Watershed | collected 2017-08-17 | reverse complement strand
TCCAATCATCTATGATTTTTATTTCAAATAGTTTTCCAGTTCTTGCTTTGCGCTTTTTTTATCATTCAAAAGGAGATAGGTCTTAGTGAGTAAGCAAACTGTTCCTCCATAGTCAAGCTCGAAGCTTGCTGAGCCATTGCTGAATAGTCTTTTTCTTTAAAGCCCAACTAATACTTTGGCATCAAGCAGACACTCAGAAAACTGCTTATGGCTAAAGTTTTCATAGTAGCTTTTGCGGACTTAGAATATTTTCTTCTGTATGTCGTCTGCGGGGGGCTTATTGACTTGGCAATTATTCTTATGTCCTTTTCGCCAGTGCTAGAACTGGTGATCACGGCTACAATAAAAAGCCTTTTCGCATTCACTACATTGGAATAAAGCCTATTTCCCACAGATTTCACAGTTGGGAGTTGGAGGAGGCGGGGCGATATTTTCCTCGCTCATTCCGATTTGATTTACTATTGTAATATGAATCAGTTAGATTAATCAAATCAATTAAAATCAGACAAACAAAATTTAATCTTAGTTTCATATCTTTTGTATCTTTGAATTTGTAGTGATTCTAATCACAGTTATAATCTAATAAGATGAAGGTTTTGGGGATTGGGATCGATCTAGTTATGAATCATCGAATTGAGCAGATATTGACTCGGAACTATGCCTAGAGATTTATCAAGAAATTTCTTCACTAACACGAACTTAAGCGATACTTCGAGATGGAAAATTAGATGCAGCAAATAGAGTTTGTAGCATCGAGGTGGGCAGTAAAAGAGGCCCTCTCCAAAGCCATAGGCCGAAGAGAACTTGTCTTCCATTAAATTAATATAATAAAAGATCGCTTTGGAAGGCCTTATGTTGCAATATAGGGGGACGAGAATGAACGCCTTTTCCTTTAAATGCAAATATCCAAGTGCCACATCTCAATAACACACGAGAAGGATTATACGGCAGCAACAGCAATAGTTGAAGAACACTGATGGTATTATTGGCATCTATAATTAATATCAATGCATCTATAATTAATATCAATAATCAAAGTGGTGATGATGTGACTTCTAGAAAGACACCTGCTCCTCATTGAATGTTTGCTCTGATCTGTTGAGGCTATCTGATGCCTCACACGCGCTATCTGCTTTTATTGACCCCCCAGTGTTCATCATCATAAGCTGTTTTATATAAAGGCTTTATACCTTCTTCAAAAACTATTCCTTCACCAGCTTTTACAAATTCATGCGGCTTTAACCTTAGTTGATTCTTTACTTAGATTAATACTTAAGCATATTTAAAAAGTGTTATTGACGATGCTGTTACAATTAATTTTCCCTCTCAAGCAAATCTTTCGTCCACTCCTCCATGAATAGCAATGTTTCCTTGTGCTTCTTCTTGTTTTGCTCTTTTAACCCTTGAAGTGTGATTCCGCTGCGATGAGTTGCTTCTTTGACTTATCTCGAGGCGGATTTCATTTAAATATTAACCGATAAATATAAATCTTTAATTAATAAAAAGCCATCACAGAGTGTCTAATTTCCGCAATAGCCTGGTTGCAAGTTCTTTGGACTAGGCATGATATGGATAGAGTTTAAGGGCCTACTTATTGAATTTATTGGCTTTTTCTAGTTGATTGGTCTTGAAATACCATATTGATAAGTTATAGGCTGCTTCAAAGTTAGCCATCTCTCTGTAGCTCTTCTAAGCATAGTTGATTGCTGAGTCAATTTGGTTCTTCTTAGCCTAGATCACTGCCAAATTATTGAGTGCCTCATAATTATCAGGCTTGTAGTTGATTGAGATCTTGAAGGCTTCAACTGCTAGCTATAGTTCTCCGAATATGGTATAGATGTATCCAATATTGTACCATACATCGCTGTAGGCTATTGGGTCATCTTTGCCTTGAAGAATAGCCCTCTCGAAACAGTTGTAGTACAGGTGGTACTGATGGTTCGAAAAACAGCAAAGGCCCATATTATTCCAAATTTCAGTAGACTCATATCCCAACTCGATCAGCCTCTGATAAAGCTTAAGGGAAATCTAGGGTTGGTCTTTATAGAAGTAGTATGATGCAATATTAGCAACTGCCTCAATATTACAGTTTTCCATTGCCAATGCATTTTTATAGTACTCGTGAGATTTATCTAGATTATGGAGTTGGTCAAAGATTCTTCCACTCGCAATTTCTAGTTTAGGCTCAAAAGGATATATCTTCTTGGCTTACTCTAGGATGCCTAATGACTTATCCACATTGTCTTCCTTCTCGTATATTTTACTCAAATAGAGATATGAGTCAATGTTATTATTGTGCTTCAATGATGATAGGAACTGCTTTTATGCCTCTTTTAGAAAGTTAAGATGGTAATAACACTTACCAAGGGCAAGCTTCCACCAAGGATCCTCGTAATTATTTAGTTAAGTTGCATACATAGCCAATTAAAGGCATTTCTTTAAGTTGTGCTATACATAGAATAAATATTGGAATATTAGACGGGATTTCGACCTCCTTTGAGCTATTTTCTTCAAATCGACTTTAGAACTATCAAAAAAGTTTTACCCATATTGCTCAATGGAGGCAGTTGACAAGCGCAATATACGTCCATTGGAAGTTGTGGGTACCCCTCCTTTAGTCATGATCCTTCCCGTCTTTAGCATATTATTGCCTGAGCGAGTACCTGCCCTTGATGCAGCACTTGTTCCTACTCTTTGAAACCCAGTGTTTAGCCTGCCACTGTTTGATGGGCGCATTATTGGATTGGCGTGGGATGAGTTTTTGAATGAAGTGCCAACGCGAGCAAATTTGTTACTCTACTATTCTTTGATCATTATCTATGCGATTCCCTATTCTTAGGTTTATAGTTCATCTATGTAGTTCTACTTGATTAAGCATTGACATTTGAGCATCCAAGCTGCCTACATCGAAAACTATCTACTTAGTCTTTGCCATTCTTTTACAGAAGCTGGTCGCAAATGGCTATTGCTGACGAATATTTCTTCCTTTGGTATCGAGAGTGGGCTAAAATAAAATCCATTGGATTTCAAATCAACTTAAAATAATAAAACTTATATTGGATTATCATTGGCAAGAGTCCATTTACGTCCTTTATATTTATTTTCTGAGTTTATAATGATAAATATGATTAATAAGATAAGCCAATTCAAACTATTCCGTTCCTTCACCAATATAAAAGTGCAGATGGTTTCTCGAGTGTACTTCAGCAGCGATAAATAGACAGAGAAGCAGATATCGCTGATGATGAATGAGAAGGTAGCGGCGATGAAGGAAACCTTAAGCAAAACAACTCCAAGGTCATTCTCGCTATTATTTATACTAGCAAGCGTCCCTGCCTTCTACTTTATCAACGAAATGCTGTAACGATAATACAACGATGCCTAGTTTGTTAATAGTTCAACCCGATTCTACAAATACTACTATTTCTACAACCTTGCCTTCTTTGCCTGTGGAATAGCTCTCAGCAGATTTAACTTTCATAACCCTTCCAGTAAGTACACTATTCCCAAAACCAAAGTAAAGAGCGCAGTAATTCCATTTATCCTATCCTTTATCGGCCTTATGATTCCCGAGACTGATGATAAAAATCTGGTTTGGCCAGCAGTGATTACACAGTTGAGCACTTTGGTAGTTGAGGGAGTGATGGTTAACAAAGGGATTTTACCTTTTTGGTTTTACTCCTATCGCCACTATATCGGAATATACTACTTTATCATGTTCGTCATAAACTACACAGCGATGAAGAGGCTTGAAAAGAGAAGAACATCACATTCGCACGAGTTTGTTTAACAAATATGATTATTATTATTCAATCAACTACTTATCATCTTTACCCAAATATTTTGTTGGATCTCTAAGTGTTTGTATTATGAAGATTTAAAAATCAAAATCTAATCAAATTTTAATCAATGACTGAAGCTTAGAAAAAGAAGCCTCGATAGATCCGATAGCTAAAGGAGAAGCTGAACAGCAACGACGTCAACTAAAAGCAATAGGCAATTAGAGGGATTATATCCTACATGACAAACGGGAAAGATGTTTCCTCGCTGTTCATGGATGTTTTGAAAAACATTACCACGCCCTCCCTCCAATTGAAAAAACTCATCTACCTTTACGTTATGAGCTATGCTAAGGTGCACCCTGACCTGGCTATCCTCGGAGTCAACACCTTCCGAAAAGTAAGTTTGGATTTAGTTAGGACGCCGTCGACAAAGGAAATCCTTTCTTGAGAGCTCTTGCTGTTAGAACGATGGGCTGCATAAGAATCAAGGATATTACTTAGTATTTATGTGACCCTCTCAAAAAAGCACTCAAAGATGAAGATCCATATGTCCGAAAAACAGGGGCACTCTGTGTTCCCAAACTCTATTAAATTGCTCCACAACTCATCTAAGACTAAGGCTTCCTCAAATTACTTGAAAACCTTCTTAACGATGGTAACGCAACTGTAGTCTCAAATGCATTAGTTTCACTTGCCATCTGCAGTGACTTCAAAGGATAGCCTCTTTTAAAACTTACAGAAAATCTGGTGCAAAAGCTTCTCACAGCTATGAACGATTGCAATTAGTGGGGAGTGGTTTACATCTTAGATACTCTCACTGCATATTTACCCAAAGACCCTCAAGAAGCCTAAAACATCATGGAGAGAGTTTCAAGCAGACTCGCCCACACTAATTCAGCAGTGGCACTATCTTCAATCCGCCTCATCATTAGATACATGGACTACCTTTCAAATGCTGAGACCATTAGGACCTACAACAATAAGATAAGCGCACCTTTGATCACAATGATTTCTCGGGAGAACTAAATTAGCTATTTAGTCTTGAAAACAATAAACTTAGTTTTGCAGAAGCGTCCTTTACTGTTACCCAAGGAACTCAAGATTTTTTTTGTCAATTATCACGACCCTCTTTACGTCAAGCTATAGAAGCTTTAAGTGCTCTCCAAAATTGCCAATAATGAGAATATCCTCATGATTCTACATTAGCTAAAGTAGTACATTCATGAAGTTGACGTTTAGTTTGTTAGAAAAACAGTCAACACCATGGGTAAATGTGCTATTAAATTGTAAAAAATGGCCGATAAATGTGTTCAATGCCTGTGGGAAACTCTTAAGACCAAAATTCCATATGTGGTTCAAGAAGCAGTAATAGTGATTCGGGACATTTTCAGGAAATACCCTAATAAATATGAAGGATTGCTTGCTGACATTTGCTAAAACCTGAACAACCTTGATGACCCTGAAGCAAAGGCCTCGATTGTTTGGATTATTGGATAGTATATTTAGATCATCGACAACGCAGACTAGCTCATGGCAAACTTCGTGTAAAATTTCAAGGATGAGCCTGATGTGGTGCAACAGCAAATACTCATTAGCTGCATGAAACTTTATCTTCATAAGCCCGAAGATGGTCAAGAAATCTTAAAGGATCTCTTTAAATATGTGACTAAGTAATGCTAAAACCCTGATCTTCGAGATAGAGGATTTATCTATTGGAGACTTCTGTCCACAAACCCTCAGCTTGCCAAAAAAATCGTACTTAGTCCAAGACCTCTCATTTCAGAACAGTCCTTTACTCTTGAGACTGAGTTCCTGGAAAAACTTATTGAAAATATAGGGCACTTATCTTGCGTCTATTCGAAGAAACCTGAAGACTTTGTAAAGAGACTAAAGGATAATGCAAACGCTAAATAAGTAGTTGAGTAGGACGCTTAAGAACTGTTAGCAAAGAATCAGCACGAAGAAAAGGGATAATTCTTTGAGGATAAAAAGATATCTTTTGCTAATCAGCAGGAGCAGCTAGTTGATAACTCTCCCTCTGACTTGATCAACTTGCAAAACAATCCGCCCCCACCCCCTCCTCAACCCCAACCTCAACCTCAACCTCAACCGGTAGTTGTCGAGAAGAATCCTAGCTCTCTAATAGACTTAGGATAAACTGAACCATCTAAATCCTACCAGACATCAGTATCTCCAAGCGTGAACAAGCAAGACAATATTTATGCGACAACAGTGATGGAGAATACAGGGAACCAAGGGTCATCAATATTTGATTTTATTGCACCTGCCTCAAAGAACATTCTCATTCCTTTCGTATAAGTCATCAATGAAGCAAGCAGCACCAATGAGAATAAGTATACAGGATTAAGCTTGAAAGCAGCCTTCCAAAGATAGAATGAAAAGGTTTATCTCCAACTTGTCTTCCATAATACCAACGATATCACAGTTCTTAAAGTATTTAATCTTTAATATAGGATTTTGCATTGAAAATGAACTCTAATGCTTTTAGGCTTAACTATCCAAATATTAACATAAACGATGTCACTCTAGCCCCTGGACAGACCAAGTAGATAAAACTCTAGCTTAACTTTTAAAACAAGCAATCAGAACTTAATTCTTTTCCGTATCATATTGATTGTGCTCTCAAAGTACTAGACGATGTCTATGTCTTCGCAATCCCATGCAGCCTATCAATTGGAATGCTTCCTAATTTAACTATGGCCATTGAAGAGTACAAGGAAATAGTTTCTAATCCTCAAAGCAGCAAGAAGCAAGAAGTTCTAGTCAATAGACTAGGCCTAGACTAATTTATCCAAAAACTAAAGAATAACAATCTCATTGAGATTGTTAGGCATGAAAATGGCAGTAACTAAATGATGGTCTATTCGTGTGTCCTGCTCAATCAAGTTAAGCTTGTGGCCTAAATCATCTTCGACAAGGCATCGAACGGAGTCAACTTGAGGTTAACTGGCCCAACAGACATATACACTTCCTATTTCCATCATGCGCTCTCAATGATTGTGAACCTTTGACCATAATGTATTTAAACAAAAAATTAAAATTATTAAGATCATTTCTTTATTGAGGGAAGCATAGAGTTTGTTCGCTTTGAGATATAAGAGCGGTTATTAATATGCTTTGCGACATAAAGCTACTCCTCGAGCTTTGCATTTCTCTTATTTTAATAAAGCCAAAGATTTAAGTCGTTATATTTGCTCAGATCCATGCTGTTTCTCATCTTTCCCATAAAACTAGATGATTGGGTTGAACTATCATCTTTACAACTCTCACTTGTTTCTTGAGAATTTGTCAACTTTTATAATTCTGATTTGTTTGAGTAGAGGCTTTGATTATTTTGCTCTAAAGCTACAGATTGACTTAGCAGCCCATTACTATGAATATGTTGACTCTTGATAATTTGAGTAGGATACTGATGTGTTTGAAATTTATCGTTTCTTTCTTTTTGCCTGCATACTAACAAACATACATTTTGGATAATATATCCTTCAATCTTTTATTCTCAGCCATTAGCTTGCTTTTTTATTACTTTTCAATAATACTAGCTGCAATTTAATACCCTGAGAACTACAATTTGATAGGATTATCTTTTTCTTTGACCTTGGGAAGGTTTAATACTTTTTGCTCGTATGAGTGATAGAAAGATCTATTTGTATCGCTATTGGCTTTATGATCATTAACTGCCTGTCTGATTCGCCCTGTCTTTTTATCTACTTCTTGCAGCCTTTCATATATCTTAATAAACGCCTCGTTTTCTTTTCTTTCTCTCACGCAGTCAGCACACCCATCTTCATAATGGATTAAATACCATGGTTCCCTTCATTTTTTTTATGAACCTTACTGCTCGCCTCGCTCATAATAAAAATATTAATTGCAAGGAGTATTTATATGAACAAAAAGTGGACAAGTTGTTATGAAATCTAAAAGCTCATCTAATGTTACATTGTGAACAATCAAGCTGCATTCTTCTTTTCTTTTATCTTACTTTGTAATTCAATAATTCTTGCCCTTACTCCTTCCTTTTACTTCTTTATCTATTCGAGCTTTGTTTCCTTTTATTTCTGCCTTTTTAGTTCAACTAGGAAAAGATTGTTGTTTTATGCTGACTCTTTCTCACAACGCTCAATAGTTTCGTTGGCAATATTCATTCTGGTGACTCCTTTCATCAGTTCTTCTTTACAGGATTCTAAGGTCTTGGCTGAGCTTTCAAAGCTTGAGCTAAACTCTGGGAACTTTTTCGTTCTAAGATATAAGGATAGTTTATTATCGAAGTTCTTTTTCTATAGTGCACTATATTCCTTATTGAGCTCGGTAGCTCTTTAGACTTCCTTCTAAAGTACCTTTAGCTTCTCATTCAGCTCCTCTTTCTACTTTCTTACTTACTCATCTTTTTGCTCAGCTTTTACCTTGTAGTCTTCTTCAATTGCAGCCAGCTTTGTCTTGCAATTTTAAATCTTCTCTTTTAATTAAGCATTCTCTTTATCGAAGGCTTAGCTTTCTTTTTCAAATTCGGCAATTTTTCCTCGAATGTCGTCCAAAGATTTTTCTAAATCATCTTCGATTTTCTTCCTCTTATTGACCTATTCCTCGACGCTTTCCTTGACAGTTTTTTGAATATTAAGAATAGTCTTTTTGATTTAATCAATTCCTGCCTAGAGCCTTTGTTTTTCTTAAACTAGTGATAGTGACTCTTTGCTCAATTTCTCTTTCTCTGACTTCATTTTGTCCTGGAGCTCTACGAGGAGATATTGAGTGTTGTCAAGGGCGATAGTTTTGGCTGGGACCTATTTTCATACAATAATTACTATGTTATTTGCAAGATTTTTCAAAAACTAAAGCTGCTTTTTGGCATCTTCTTTCATACTATTTATCGTCTCAGAAATGATCTTCCCTGATTTCTCTTAGTAACCCCACAATTACTGACGGTAGACTTCAGCTCTTCCTCAATAGCTAATTATTCGTTTATATTCTTTAGTTTTTTCTCAGCCTCCGCCTTTTGCTGCTGTGTCAACATTAAATTCAAATTTAATCAAATCCCAAAATATCAAAAGAACAAACATAACATCACTCATTAATTAAATCTAATTGAATGCTTATGTATTTAATGATGGTAATTATTGATATTTTGTTTGGGGAAAATTTAAATATTTTTAAATTTATAATTGATAAGTAAAGATTTTTTAATCCATGTCAAACGTACAATTCTTGAACCCTAAAGCGGAGGTTTTGAAAAAGATACAAGCCCTAGCCATGAACATCAATGCAGCAATGGGGCTGCAATAAGTGATGAAATCAAACCTAGGACCCAAGGGCACTCTTAAGATGCTTGTTGGAGGCGCAGGCCAAATCAAATTGACCAAAGACGGCTGCGTATTGCTTCACGAAATGCAAATCCAACACCCAACAGCTGGAATGATAGCAAGATCAGCAACTGCTCAGGATGATATTGTGGGAGATGGAACCACTTCCAATGTCCTACTCATCGGAGAAATGATGAAGCAGGCTCAAAGACTCGTACAAGAACAAGTTCACCCTAGAATTATTACTGAAGGATATTAACTTGCAAGAAAGTAGTCACTTAGGTTTTTGGAAAGCTTCAAAATCCCTAAGGAAGTCATCGAACAGCCATTGCTTATTAGCGTAGCTAGAACTGCTCTCTGCACTAAATTGCACCCTGATCTGGCCAACCAATTAGTTGACATCGTTGTATAGGCAGTGAAGGTAATAAAAGTGGAATAAAAGCCCATTGATTTACACATGATTGAAATCATGCATATGGTGCATAGGCTATCCAGTGACACTCAACTTGTTTCTGGTTTGGTCCTAGATCATGGCGCAAGGCACCCTGATATGCCTAAAAAGCTGACAAATTGCTTTATATTAACTTGCAATATCTCTCTTTAATACGAGAAGACTTAAGTCAACTCCCAATTCTTCTTTTCCAATGCCGCTGATAGAGACAAAATGGCAAAGAGTGAACGTAAATTTACTGATGAAAGATGCAAACAAATTATCGATTTAAAAAAGTAAGTCACAGCTGATACTGATAAGAGCTTTGTGGTGATAAATGAGAAAGGAATTGATCCCATTTGCTTATAAATGTTTGCCAAAGAAGGCATTATTGCTTTAAGAAGAGCCAAAAGAAGAAACATGGAAAGAATAGTGTTGGCTTGCGGAGGAAATGCAGTTAATTCAGTTGAAGGACTGTCTGCCAAAGATCTAGGATATGCGAAGTTAGTGCAAGAGCATGTCTTGGGAGAAGAAAAATACACATTCATATAAGTTGACAAGCCAAAATCATGCACCATTCTGATTAAAGGCCCCAACGAACACACCATCTCAATGATTAAGGAAGCCACAAGAGACGGATTGAGAGCTGTCAAAAATGTCTATGATGATAAGTCAGTGGTTCCTGGAGCTGGCTCTTTTGAAGTTGCCTGCAGCATCCATTTGAATGAGTATTGCAAAGAAGTTGAAGGTAAAGCAAAGTTGGGAATCCAAGCTTTCGCTGAATCTTTATTGGTTATCCCCAAGGTAATTTTGATTTGATTTAGACTCTAGCTGAAAATAGCGGATACGATATTCAAGAAGCAATTATTAACCTCAAGGATGAGTACTACAAGCACAAAATTGCAGTGGGATTGAATATCCAGACTTTAGGCACAATTTCTCCTATCAAGGAGCAAATTTATGACAATTACTGTGCTAAGAAGCAATGGTTAAATATTGCTCCAACCTTGGCCCAACAGCTGCTTTTGGTGGACGAAATAATCAGGGCTGGAAAAGGTATGGGAAGTAGTAAGTACGAGTAATGATTGTAAATTTGTTGATACGAATGATGTATTTGAAGGAATGCAGGCATCCATAGCCATCATATATTTATAATTTTAATGCCAAGACTATCAACCTATTCGAACTACGACTATCCAGAAGGAGAATAGCAAGTCATGCCCTGGGAATTCTGGACTGATGAGGAACGATCACTTGTGATCAAGGAGGGATACAAAGATTTAGTACTAACTTCAACTGAAGTCAAGCCCTACCTCAACGCCTCCAAGGCTCACTTCTATGCTCAGTGGCTCATCCCCATCATCGCTGCAGGAGTATGCTACGGACCACTCCGAGTCTCACTTCTCGCTCGGTCATATCGAAAAAGCCCCTCTATCGGCTTCAAAAGTACGCAACAAATAACTCAGATAGTTCCTTGTTGTTTGGAGGTTTCACCCTCGCCTGGCTCAACCTTAGCCCTTTCTACATTCAGAAGTAAAGCGAGCAGATTCGAGCATTGAAAACGATGTGGAGCAAAGTTGGAAGCAGCATGAAAATTTATAACGACCTCCTTTCGAATTCAACAACATCCACCTCAGTTGATAAAGAAACATGGGAACTATATTAACAAAGAAACGGCAGTTGGGCTGGCAAATTATACGCTGAGTAAGACCAAGCTCCCTACTTTTTACCCAACACCCCAGCAACCACCAAAATTAAAAAAATCTTCCTATGATGATGGAACTAAACAATTAAATACAAATCATTACAAAGATATTATTTTTCCCCTTATCATTATAGCTTGATCTATACAACAACAAGTGGATTTTATTTACGACCAATAAATACTAAATACATTTTTATTGCACCACTGCCCTAAATTATTCAAATATCTTCCCTCCTCAACTTATGCACAGATTTATTCAAATTTTATTTTACGCTTTATCACAACATCCCTTCATACTCACGCCCAATGACACCCTCGATGCGCGCAAGTGAGCGCACTGATATATATTAGTTTTGGGAAGTCGATATATTTATAAGGGAATCTGGAGCCCTCTTTTAAATCCACTCATTTTATAAACATTCAATGAAAAGAGAAAGATAAGATGAATTTACAAAGAGATTTACCTCTATAAACTATCAGACCCGAAGTACAAGTCTTCGTCATCCCCAACGAGAAGAAGGGAGATTATGAAATTCGTGGTCAAGGCTATTTGCAAATTATTGCTGACGAATCCGCCTAAGAAACAGTTTACTACATTCATGTTGAAAATAAGGCAGAGCCCGGAACCATCATCAAATCACGGATGCAGCTGAAATGCAACTTCTAGAGGCAGAAGGGGACGATCATAACATGGCGTGATGACTAGCAGCCCACTTATCCCTAGCTAGCCATTTCTCTGGAGCAAGACAAATAGTGCGATTTCTTCTGGTATGTACCTGTGCTAATAGCTTAGGCGGTTGATTTGCGAAAAAGTCGGACAGCATTACCTCAAAATCAGTAGCAAAGAGGTACTTTAGCTCCCCACCGAAAATAATTTAGCTACAGTCCTTTAAAAAACTAAAACTTCCCGAGATTTGTTGGACTACAATCTTCAGAATTCTCTTGACTACCTAGTGAGCTTAAATAATGTTTTTAGGAGTTTCCAAAGCAGGAAGGATAAAGTTGGGATGGGGATGGTTGGAAAAATCATAAAATCAATACTATCAAATATCAATGTGAATATAGTTTAGGCGATGTTCAGTGACCCTTCTTTTGACCTCATCCTTTAAATATAGTCAAGTAAGCATAACGCTATTTAGTGAATCGTAACATTGATTTTGTGGGTTTTTGGGCTCAAAAGGTGAAAGTGAAGTCAATTCTGCCTCTAAACGATAAGCTGAATAACAAAATTCGTGTGTACTATAGAATTGCCTTTTACCGTTAAAACTTACTAGACCTTATGAAGTAAATATACTTTTAGCATGTACTAATTCAGGTAATTTATGTTGATATGTAGGCTCAGAATGATTTTTGTAAAGAAATAATAAAATAGTTCATTTAAGAGAAATTCTTTGAATAACTTATTGAACTATCGTCTCTCCCATCCAATCTAGAACCAGTAACTTTTATAAAAGACTAGTCACTTGATGAAACCTCAACCTCTGAAAGCAGTGTATTAAAAAAACGTTTATTATATGAGGCAAAAATAGATTTCTTGCAATAAATTCTTGTGAAAGTAAAGCTTATCACAAGCCCAAACTTGAAGTTAAGATTCTTAGAAAGATTATACAAAAGTTAAATAATAAAGATGGTAACTGAAATTATGGATCAAAATATACCTAAAGCTTTAGATTTCTTCTTGTGCTTATCTCAAGTCAACTCATTAAGGTTTTTCTAATATCTTCGGTAAAAGTTTAGATAATCACCCTCTTTGAGCCTCCATTCCAAATTAGCTAAGAAATACTCCCTTGGAACTGAAGATATGCAAGTCACCATTATCGAGATAATAAAGTCTTTTGGGTAAGTGTTTAAAGTGAAATAAAATTTGGATTTCTTCATAGGTTCCTTCTTTACATACACATTCTAATGCTGTAAGAATGAGAAAGCCTTATTGATGCTTATTAGCGATATTCAAAATATCATATAGAAGAATTTAGACAACTTTTTCTTGCAGGTTATCAAGGCAAAAGTATTTCATAAAGTTATGCCTTTTTTGAGGAATACGATGAGAGATAAGCTATCGTAACTGAGAGCCGTTAAAATACTCAAAAGAGCTTTGCTGGAGAACAGTGAAAATGCATAATTCAAAATCGTATTTTTAAGGCAGATAAATAATGAGCTTATTAGCAGTGGTTTTTTCTAATACTGTATGATGGTCTTGTCCAAAAACATACACCTCAATAATATAGTGTGTTCTTCAATGCTATAAAATATTAAGCTGATTAGATTGCTCAAAAATTATACTGTCTATCATCAGTTTATCCAATTAAACTTTAGCAATGCTTAATACTTACAAAAATATATCGGTTCGATCTTAGCAATGAGGCCTGAGAAGAAGGAGGAGTTGAATCTTAACCCATTAAGCCATCAGCTGTAGCTTGAAGAAGAGAAGCAATAGAACTACCTACTATAGGAAATTAATGAGGATGTGATAGTAGGATAGAGGGATGAAGCTGCATTTGAAGTCATTAGTACACAGTTGTAATAACTGAAAAGGATCAGATAGTAGATCAGCGAAAAAATTGATGAAGAAATAGACTTTCAGAAAATAAGGAAGGTCACCAAAGAGAATTAGAATAAATCCATGCAAATAGAATTCAATTTGGAGTTTGATTAATCTTTAGAAGGAATGGAGTGACATCATATTTGATTACTTTTTTTCCTTCATTATAATGATTCATTATTTAAGTGAGGCATTTGATGGGATTGTTTATTTAATATTTTAAAAAGATTTAAAATCAATTATAAGATGGACTCAGTCGGAGTAATATTTTTGTGATATAGAACGTCTTACCCCAAGTGATAAAGTAAGGAGCAAATGAAGAGAAAGGAGAAATTGCTCGTCTGGTACAGTATAGTTGATTTAGTCCTCATTCGTTGGAGCCATTGCAGTGGCTGATCTGGTCAAAACCACCCTCGGCCCACGAGGAATGGATAAAATCCTTGTGCCTATCGCAGCTGGCCCCAAGAATAAGCATATTAATGTTACAAATGACGGAGCCACCATCCTCAGATCTATGCATGTTGATAACCCTGCCGCCAAAATTCTCATTGATATCTCCAAGACCCAAGACTAATAGGTTGGAGATGGAACCACCACAGTCGCAGTACTCGCTGGATAGCTGCTTCGTGAGGGAGAGAAGCTCATCCACATGAAATTGCATCCTCAGACCATTATCAACGGATGGAGAATGGCTCGCGATGCCGCCCGCAGCAAACTCCAGTCTATTGCAAGAGATAACTCAACAGACCAATAAAAGTTCAAAGAAGACCTTATCAACATTGCCAAGACCACCCTCAGCTCCAAATTGCTCACCCAAGACAAGCAGCACTTTGCAGAACTTGCAGTGGAAGCTGTCCTTAGACTTAAAGGCTCGACCAATCTTTCTTACATACAAGTCATCAAGAAGCTCGGTGGATCCATCAAAAACTCATTCCTCTGTGACGGCCTTATTTTGGAGAAAGAGATCTCCATCGGCTGCAAACGCTCTTTAAAGAACTGTAGAATTCTGGCCTCAAATACTCCCATGGACTACGATAAGATAAAGATCTATGGAACTCGTGTTAGAGTTGAATCCTTGGAAAAAGTGCAAGAGGTGTCCGAAGCTGAGAAGCAAAAGATGAAAGAGAAGGTCGAAAAGATTATTGCCTATAAGCCTAATGTCTACATCAACAGGCAGCTTATCTATGACTATCCTGAACAACTCCTTGTTTAAAACGGAATCATTGTTATTGAACATGCAGATTTTTAGGGAATCGAAAGAATCTCAGCAGCTCTTGGTGCTGAAATCGTCTCCACCTTTGACAACCCTGAAAGATCTGAGGAGGTTCTTGGAACCTGTGATTCAATTGAATAAATTTTGATTGGAGAAGACAAAGTTTTAAAGTTCTCAGGATGTAAGCGAAACGAAGCATGCACGATTGTTCTCAGAGGTTCAAGCCAGCATATTCTTGACGAAGCTGAGCGATCATTGCACGATGCTCTCTGCGTCCTTGTTCAGACAGTGAAGAATAAACAAGTTATCTATGGAGGAGGTAATGCTGAAATTCACATGGCTATTGCTTGCTAGAACTTAGCAAAGACTGTGAAAGGAAAATAAGCCTTAGCTATCGAAGGATATGCTAAAGCTCTAAGACAACTCCCTATCACTATTGCCTAAAATGCAGGATTCGATGCTAATGAACTCATCCATGATTTATAAATTGAGCTTAAAGAAAGGCCTGACGCTGGCATCAATGTCGATACAGGACTTGTCGACTCTATGCAAAAACTTGCAATCACAGTAATTCATCTTTAATGTAGGAATGCTTGAGATCGAAAGAGCAGGCCCTGATTTCAGCCAGCGAAGCAGCAGAGATGATCATGAGAGTAGACGATATTATCACCTGCGCTCCGAGACCTCGTGAAAAGCCAAGAATGCACTGATCTTAATTGTGATTATACAGATCAATATTCAATATCAATGCTAAATAATGCTTAATAATGCTCATTCAAAAATGCTGTTTGGATCAAACATATATGAAAAAGAACAGGATGGGAACATTAGCATGCCTGTTTAGCTCAGTTGGTAGAGCATTTGCCTCGTAAGCAAAAGGCCAAGGGTTCGACTCCCTTAACAGGCTTTTTTTAACAAACCATCTCAACTTATATCTAGCTTAGTATATTGAATAGTAAACATCACTTATTAATTAAATCATATTAGTATTGTTTCCATATTTTGAGTTTGGGATTTTCCTTGATAAAATCACGCAGATTATGATTGGCGAAAATCCATTGAGGATATGTGTCTTTACGAGTAATTGGATCTTTGTAACCATTTTTTTGAAAATACAATTGGAGAGTTTTACTGTCAAATGAGTGTCCACTTGGCAAAATCAAAGGATTGGACATTATTTCCTGAATTAATCAACATTTACATAGCTTATTGGATCAATTATCTACTCAGGAGTTGCATTCTACTCTTGCTAGCTAGAAAGCAATATTTATTTTAGATGCAGAGACAATTAAGCCTTAGATGGAAAATGCTTGGAAATCGGACTATTTTGATTATATTTCTAAAGCGCCTTTTATAGCAGCTTCTTCTTTAGAATATTCATTCTGTTACGAGCAGGATTTTACTAAAGATTCTTAATCATAGTCTTCAGCTAAGCTCGTTCACTTTAAGATAGTGCGCTTTTTTTGCTGGAGTCAATTTATTTGGATATCTTAAGACTTTCTTCAATAAGTTCTCCTTAGTTTGGCCTATAACTTGAACTTATTTTGGATAGGATTTTAGCTTTGAGGAACTGATAGCGAGCATTATCAGGAGACAAAATCAAGGCGGTTTCTATTTCTCTGAGAGATTTGTCCCAATCCTTGAGGAGAAAGTAGCATGAAGACATTCCAAATAATGCTTTGTCACATTTCCTTAGTAGTTGCTATATCGACCAATAAGTACAAATGCTTCTTAGTATTTTATTATGGCCTCGTGAAACTGGCCTAAACCCTCTTTTTGCTCTCCCACCTCAAGCAAATGTTTTGATTATTCAGCTACTATCTCCTCAATTAAAGGGTCATTCACAAAATTTTCAGTAAATCGAAGTTTGACGTTGAGCTTGGGACAATTGGATAGTGAGCAGAGCTGAGAAAGCTTTGAATAAGATATGCTGAGACAAATATATTAATGATCGTGACTAATCTAGATTATAAATTGCTTACAATATTGGTGGATTTGAACGTAAAGTGTAATGCTAAACTGCTTTTGGGAGGAATATGCCTCACGCCAGTCGCTTACTTCATATACAATCCAAATGTGGATGATATCTACTATAATGCCCATCTCTACATGGAAATAGATAGAATGATCGCCCTTGTTATGCAGGTGGATAGAGCAAGAATAGGTCTATGACTGGGGATCCAAGGTGCAATCTACGAAGAGGGGATATTAAATATTAATTTCTTAGTCCATTTGAAAGAATTTAATATTATAATAGGAATTAGCTTTTCTACCCACACCATATTCTAGATCTTTCTTCAGAACATTTAATTGGATGTTGCCTATTTATGTTGACTTTGAAGGAATCAAGTAAATAATATTAAAAACAGTATCATTTCCTTCGTATTTTGATTATTGAGCCAGCTGATGAAAGGGGTTTAAATGTTGTATAAGAAACAGCATGACCTAATAGTGGGTTAAGTCTTGATGTTGACTCCATGGTTTTATTTTTGCAAAGCTATTTCCCTTTATGATTCTCAATTTACTTTGAATAAGAAGCAATCAGTTTCTATTGGTTTTATATTATTCTTCTCAAAGTGTTTATGTGTTATTTTTTGGAATTAATTGTTTTCATTTAGCTTTCTACTTGATTGGAAAGTAAGCAAATGACAGATACATCCTTCTTGGTCTTTAGAATTTCCTTCTAAGGTGATAAGGATGGTTAATTAATGGTTATCTTTGAGACTCTATGAGGATGAGATGGATTTTTGAGCATATTTTGGGATGAGATGCATGAGCAAGAACGATTATTTTTTCTATTCTTAATGCTTTCATCAAGTGAATTTTGTATCGAATCATTGATTGAGCTATTCTTTAATCTCATCTCGTTTATCTACTATTGGAGATGCACATTTGATTTTAATACATTGTCCAACTCAATCTTCAGTGCCTTAATCTATTTCTGCAGATTAGTGAACTGATTAAAGTTGGCAACCTTTTTCTTAAATTGTGAGCTTAATTCTTTGATCTTTTCCTTGAGCTCTACATTCTATTATTGAAGGGTATAGTGCCAAAGATGTTACTATGACGTTAGCTGCTGAGTATCTTTTTTATGATAGTCATATCTCTGATGATGGTTTCTGACTAGAACTCGCTCTATAATATCGTCTACTTCTAAGTCATTTGAGTTATTTATTAGTTTCTTCATTTAAATACTAACTAATAACAATACTAATCTCATTTTTGATTAATAAGGGGTTGGGGTTG
>JACCDV010561949.1_pt1 | contig 18239 bp, 17 predicted proteins | sample 7446131 | NCBI WGS metagenome assembly JACCDV01 (sample SAMN15323448, study PRJNA562643) | freshwater metagenome | isolation source: river surface water | place: USA:Blue River Watershed | collected 2017-08-17 | reverse complement strand
TACAGCCAGCTGGCCATCGCCCACCAATCATGGGGCGCTCGCCTCGGAGGAGGCGAGGTGCAGCGGGCGCGGAACGTGGCCTGGCGGGAAGGAGCAGGCTTGGTGGGCGTTGTACTGGCGTCGGTCTTGCCCACATGGCTGGGCTGGGACGGGTGGGTGACAACGTTTGGGGTGGCATTGGCGTTGGGTTGGCTCGCTTGGTGCCTGGCCAGTCCATCCAACACCAGAGCATCCGTCGCTCCCAACGCCAACCCAGGCGGCTGGCAGGAGCTGTGGCACCCCTGGCGCCATGCACCTTTCCGGCGGCTGCTGGGGGTGTTTGTGCTCAGCGGCCTGGCCAGCGCGATGCCTGCGACGCTGGTGCTTTTTTTCATCCAGGACCGTCTTGGGGCGGCTGAACAGGAACCGCTGTTCCTGGCCACATATTTTGTGGGCGCAGCCGTGTCGCTGCCGCTGTGGATGCGGGTGGTGAGTCGCCTGGGCTTGGCCCGCACCTGGCTGTTGGGCATGGGGCTGTCGGTGGCGGTGTTTGTCTGGGCCGCAAGTTTGTCCACGGGCGACATCTGGGGATTCTGGTGGGTATGTGCCCTGTCGGGTCTGGCACTGGGCACCGACTTGGCCCTGCCTGGCGCACTGCTCGCAGGGGTCATTGCGGCCCAGGGCGATCAGGGGCAGCGCGAGGGCGCTTACTTCGGCTGGTGGAACCTGGCCGCCAAACTCAACCTGGCGCTGGCCGCTGGCGTGTCACTGCCGCTGCTGGGCTGGCTGGGCTACCAACCGGGGCAATCCACGGCCGACGGTCTGTGGGCCCTGACCGTGGCCTATGCGGTGCTGCCATGCGTCATCAAGCTGCTGGCTGCAGCCAGCCTGTATTGGTATTTTGTGCGCCCTGCTGTTGCGGCGGCGTTGTCCCCAGCGCCTCAGGAAGCTCCATGACACAACCACACGACCGCGTTTGCTCGCCCATGGCTGCCACCATCTCAGCCGGCAAAGCCGATGCTTCAACACGCCGCGTCCTGCTCACCAGGCTGGCTGCGATGGCCTTGGGCGCAGGGGCTCTGACCAGCCTGAGCGGATGCGCCAGCCAGGACATCCAGCAGTACGCAGCCGAAAAGCCGGTGCTGGATCTGGCGCAATACTTCAACGGCAAGATCATTGCCCACGGTGTGTTCCAGGACCGCAGCGGCCAGGTGGTGCGCCGCTTCGTGGTGGACATGCAAGGCACCTGGACGGGGAACCAGGGCGTTCTGGACGAGCACTTCACCTACTCGGATGGCAGCAAGGAACGCCGTGTATGGCGGCTGACCAAGCATTCAGACGGCCGGTACAGTGGCACCGCCGATGACGTGGTTGGCCCGGCCAGCGGCCAAGCTGTGGGCAATGCCTTTTACTGGACCTATACCCTGCGCCTGCCAGTCGACGGGAAAACCTACGATGTGCGTTTCGACGACTGGATGTACCTGGTAGACGATCGTGTGATGCTCAACCGCGCCACCATGAGCAAATTCGGGGTGCGACTGGGCGAGGTCACGCTGTCATTCCAGAAGGTCTCTCCATGAGTCTGAACACCCCAATCCGCGACTGGCTCGGCCGGCGGGTCTGGCTGGTGGGCGCTTCCACCGGCATCGGCAGGGCGTTGGCACAAAAGCTGCATGGCCTGGGAGCCAAGGTCATCGTCTCGGCCCGCAACGCGAAGGAGCTGGACGCTTTTGTGGCGCAGCATCCGGGCAGCCTCGCAGCGCCCCTGGATGTGACCCAACAGGATGCCGTGCGCGCAGTCGCAGCGTCACTGCTCCAAGGTGGCCCGCTGGACATGGTGTGCTATTGCGCGGGTCATTACCGGGCCATGCGAGCGACCGACATCGACCTGGATGACCTGCTGCGTCACCAGCGCATCAACACCGAAGGTGCGTTGCTGGTGCTGGATGCGGTCACGCCGGCCATGTTGAGCCGCGGACAAGGACACTTCAGCCTGATCAGCAGCGTTGCTGGTTTTAGGGGGTTGCCGCAAAGCCTGGCCTACGGCCCCACCAAGGCGGCGCTCATCAATCTGGCCGAGGCGCTGTATCTGGACCTGCACCCGCACGGTCTGGGGGTCAGCGTCATCAACCCCGGGTTTGTGGCCACCCCGCTGACCGCGCAAAACACCTTCGCCATGCCAGCGCTCATCACACCCGAGCAGGCGGCCGACGCGATCGTGGCCGGTTGGGCGCGGGGCTCGTTCGATATTCACTTTCCGAAGCGCTTCACCCGGGTGATGAAACTGCTACGGCTGCTACCTTACCGGCTGTACTTTCCGCTGGTGCGCCGCGCGACCGGCCTGTGACCACCCGCCATGCAGACAACCACGCCCGATTCCTCCGGTTTGCATGCCAACATCGCCGTCGCGGTAGATGGTTTGGTAGACGCCTTTGAGCAACTCACACCCGACAACCTGCTGGCCCTGGTGGCACTTTACGCAGCCGACGCCCGATTCAAAGATCCGTTCAATGAGGTGCAGGGCAAGCCCGCTATTGAGGCCATTTTTCGACACATGTTCGTCGCCTTGCACGAACCGAAATTCGTCGTCACTCAGCGGGTGTTTCAGGGGAACCACTGCTTCCTGACATGGGATTTCCGTTTCCACTTCCGCCGTTTTGACACAGAGACGCCACAAACCGTGCGCGGGGCCAGTCACCTGATATTCAATGACCAGGGGTTGGTCACGTTGCACCGCGACTACTGGGACGCGGCCGAAGAGCTTTACGAAAAGTTGCCCGTGGTAGGCGGTCTGATGCGCTGGCTCAAGCGCCGCGCCAACACTTGATCGGGCAGCCATGACCTACCGGGTGGTCTGGTTCAAGCGCGACCTGCGGGTACACGACCACGCGCCTCTGGCCGAGGCCGCTCGGCAAGGGCCGGTGCTCTGCCTCTACGTGGTGGAGCCCAGCCTGTGGGCTCAGCCCGATGCAGCGAACCAGCACTATCAGTTCATCGGAGAATCGCTGGCTGAGCTGGACCGCGAGCTGCGCGCACGCGGCAGCCGGTTGCACCTGGCCATTGGTGAGGTGGTTGACGTGCTGGACCGGCTGCACCATGCCCATCCATTCGCGGCGCTTCACGCCCACGAAGAAACGGGTAACAACCACACCTATGCCCGTGACCTGACGGTGGCGCGCTGGTGCCGCCAACACGGCGTCGCATGGCGTGAGTGGCCGCAGTTCGGCGTGGTGCGCGGTCTGCGCGATCGCCGGCTGTGGCAACCAAGGTGGGAGGCATTCGTGGCACAGCCGCTGGTAGCACCGCCTGAGCGCATCGATTCGGTGGATTTTGAGCAGCGCCCCCCTGCCGATCTGGATCATCCGGGAGGTTCCACGTCCGGACTGCTCCGACCCTGGTCTGCCCACGCCTTGCCTCCAGCACACAGCCTCGGCCTGACGCACTGGGATCCACCACAACGCCAGCGGGGCGGGCGCGCCCAGGGCCTCGCGGTACTCGACGATTTCCTGAGCGATCGCAGCGCCCGCTACCGCGGCGGCATTTCGTCGCCGCTCAGCGCGCCCGAGGCCTGTTCCCGCCTCTCGGTCCACCTGGCCCACGGCAGCGTGGGGTTGCGTGAGGTGGTACAAGCCACCCGGGCCACGCGCCGCGCCCTTCCGCCGGAAGCCATCCGGCACAAGCAGGGCCTGCACGCCTTCCACAGCCGGCTCTACTGGCACTGCCACTTCATCCAGAAGCTGGAAAGCGAACCCGAGCTGGAATGGTGCAACCTGCACCGTGGCTACGACGGACTGCGGGAAAACGACTGGAACCCTGCCCATTTTGAGGCACTAACGCAAGGCCGAACCGGCTGGCCCATGGTGGATGCTTGTGTGGCCATGCTGCGCGCCACCGGTTGGCTCAACTTCCGGATGAGGGCGATGCTGGTGTCGGTGGCGGCGTACCCATTGTGGCTGCACTGGCGCGAGGTGGGCCATTGGCTGGCTCGCGAATTTCTGGACTATGAGCCGGGCATCCATTGGCCGCAGGTACAAATGCAGTCGGGCACCACCGGCATCAACGCGACCCGTGTCTACAACCCGGTCAAACAAGCGATGGACCACGACCCGCACGGCCATTTCGTGAGGCGCTGGCTGCCAGCACTTCGGCGAGTGCCCGACAGCTGGCTGTTTGAACCTTGGCGCATGCCTGCCGACCTGCAATCACGCTGTGGCGTTCGGGTGGGCGATGACATTCCTGTGCCGCCCGTGGACCTGACCACCGCACTGCGCCAAGCGAAAGACCGGATGCACGCCCTGCGCCGCCAACCCGAGGTGAAAGCAGCTCAAGCTGCCGTGGTAAACAAGCACGGCTCGCGCCGTGGCATGCCCGGAGGTGGTCGCAACGCACAAGGCGAAGAACGCCCCGCCCCCAAGGGACGGCGCGGCAGCAATGCACCGGCGCTGGCGGTCACATCAGGCCAACTGTCTCTCGATTTCTGAATGGGCACGATCTTATGAAAATGCGCAAAAAGGCCGACCTGCCGCAAAAAATTTGCGCTGTCTGTGGCCTGCCATTCACTTGGCGGCGCAAATGGGCCCGCGACTGGGATCAGGTCAAATACTGTTCCGACCGGTGCCGCAGCGCGGGGAGCCACAACCGCCCAGACCCCGCACAAGGCGTGAGCAAGCGTCGATGATGAACGCCCTGCCCCCGACCGACCCACCATCCTCGCGGAGCTCGGGCGGTGTCATCCACTGGTTCCGCCAAGACCTGCGTTTGGGCGATAACCCGGCCCTGTGGCAATCACTGGCACAGGCCCGCCGGCGCGGCGTCTGGTGGCTACCGGTGTTCGTGTACGACACGACGCAAACCGGCCCTTGCCGCTGGGGGTTCGAGCGCATGGGCACACACCGCCGGGCCTGGTGGCAAGCCACGGTGGATGCGCTCGATGCACAACTTCGAGCGGTGGGACAGCGACTGCTGACCCTGAACGGCTCGCCTGCCGAGGTCCTGCCCGAATTAGTGCGACGCCTTCAGGCCGACACCATCGAGCTCTGGTGCGAAGACCTTCCCGCCCCCGAAGAACAGGCTGCAGTCGCCGCCCTGCAGGGCAACGGACTGCAGGTACACCCCATCTGGCAGGGTACGCTGCTGGACTTGGCCGATCTGCCATTTGCGCCAGCCCAGGTGCCGGATACCTTCACACTGTTCCGCCAGACAGTGGAACGTTCTGGCGCACCGACGGCACCGCCACCGCTGGACAACCCTGCAGAATGGCCCGTCAACGCGCCACCAGGCCACCTATTCCCCAACAGTACCTCACCAACGCCAGATCAAGCCGCCTGCTGCTGGTGGAACGGTCCCACCCCCAGTGCAGACCCACGCAGCAGCTTCCCCGGCCACGGTCCAGTCGCCCAGGCAGGAGAAGCAGGCGCGAGGGCGCATCTTGTGCAGTACTGCGCCCACCGGCTGCCACACAGTTACAAAACGACCCGAAACCACGTTCACGGTTTTGACGACTCCAGCAAGCTGTCGCCCTGGCTCGCTACCGGCGCGCTTTCGCCCCGCCAGGCCATGGCCGCGATCCGACGGTTTGAAGCAGAACATGGTGCCAACGAAAGCACCTACTGGCTCTGGTTCGAACTGCTTTGGCGCGATCACTTTCGCCTGCTGCACCTTAAACATGGGAGTGCGCTGTACCGCGCAAGGGGTCTGGGGACAACCCTTCCACCGCCGCATCATCCTGAGAGGTTTCTGCGCTGGTGCCAGGGGCACACGGGCGAACGACTGATCGATGCCGGCATGCGCGAATTGGCCGCCACCGGCTGGCTCAGCAACCGGATGCGCCAGATCGTGGCCAGCTACCTGATTCATGACCTGCAGGGTGACTGGCGGGCCGGTGCTGCGTGGTTTGAAGCCCAGCTCATCGACCACGACGTGTTCAGCAACCACGGCAACTGGTTGTACATCGCCGGGCGAGGCACCGACCCACGGGGCGGCCGCCGGTTCAACCCCACAAAACAGGCCCTCGACCACGATCCCGATGGGCGCTACCAGCAAATCTGGGGCACCTTTCCATGAACAAATCCATCAGCCCCACACTGCGCCTGGTGCTGGGCGACCAGCTGAACCCACTCCACCACTGGTTTCGCGAAGCAGACCCCAGTGTGATCTACCTGCTCATGGAGGTGCGCGCCGAGACGGACTACGTGCTCCACCATGCACAAAAGGTATTGGGCATCTTCGCTGCCATGCGCGACTTTGCGCGTCAACTCAAGGCAGCGGGTCATCGGGTACGGTACGTGACCATCGACGACCCCAGCAACCGCCAATCCATTCCCGCCAACTTGAGCGCACTTGTGGATCACTACGGTGCACGTGCCGTGCAGTACCAGGCACCGGACGAATGGCGACTGGACCAAGCGCTGGCGCAATGGTCTGCCAGTGCATCCGTACCTGTGGAAATGGCAGACACCGACCACTTCTACACCGCCCGCGACACCGTGCAACGCCAGTTCCAGGGCAAGCGCCAGTGGCTGATGGAAACCTTTTACCGCCAGCAGCGTCGCGTTCATGGCGTGTTACTCACCGCCGACGGCCAGCCGGAAGGAGGCCAGTGGAACTACGACGCCGACAACCGCCGCCCCTGGTCAGGCACCCCCGCCGCACCCCCTGATGCGCGGCCCTGCCATGATCACAGCGATCTCTGGCGCACGATCGAAGCGGCCGGTGTGCACACGCTGGGGAATCCACAGGCCAACGCTTTCCGCTGGCCGCTGAACCGCAGCGAGGCACTGCAACAACTCGACCATTTCATCGCCCACGCGCTGCCGCACTTCGGCGACTACCAAGACGCGCTCAGTGGCCGCCACTGGCATCTGTTCCATTCCCTCCTGTCTTTCGCCCTCAACGTGAAAATGCTCAATCCGCGGGAAGCGGTAGCCCGTGCCGAACAGGCCTGGCGCGATGGGCAAGCCCCGTTGCACGCGGTGGAGGGTTTCATCCGGCAAATCCTGGGCTGGCGGGAATATGTGCGCGGAATGTACTGGGCACACATGCCCGGCTACACCGAGGCCAACGCCCTGAACCACAAACACCCGCTGCCCGACTGGTTCTGGACCGGCAAGACCCGCATGGCCTGCTTGGCGGCCGCCATCGGGCAATCCCTGGATCACGCCTACGCTCACCACATCCAGCGACTGATGGTGGTAGGCAATTTCGCCCTGCTGGCCGGACTGAACCCGAACGAAGTACACCGCTGGTACCTCGGCATCTACATTGATGCCTTCGAATGGGTGGAAGCACCCAACACCTTGGGCATGAGTCAATTCGCCGACGGCGGCCGCCTGGCCACCAAACCCTACGTCAGCAGTGCTGCCTACCTCGACCGCATGGGCGACCACTGCACAGGCTGCCATTACGACAAAAAGAGCAAGAATGGCGAGCGGGCCTGCCCTTTCAACGCCCTGTACTGGGATTTCTTTGAACGGCACAGAGACCACCTGGGCCGCAACCCCAGGCTGGGCGTGGTGTACCGGCAGCTCGACAAAATGACACCCGACACCTTGAACTCGATCAAGGAGCAGGCAGCCAGCACCTGCCAGCGCCTGTCCCAGTTGTGACCGGCGCGGCGCGCCCGGCGTGATCACGGGTGGGTGGTGCTGGCCATCTTTGTGGAACTGCTCGTCTTGGTCTTGCCCGGGCAGGCGGGTTATGATTCCGTGAAACTGACACCGCTCGCCCGCCTCGCCACCCCGAAAGCCCATCTCAAGTGACACTGGACCTGCCGACCGTCCTGGCATGCCTGACCGTGGCGAGCAGCGTCCTGGCTGGTGCGGTGCTGACGGTGGCTGTGCGGGCCAAGTTGCAAAGGAGCCTCACGCTCTGGGGCATAGGGTTGGTGTTCAACGCACTGTCGTACCCCGCATTCGGTTTGCGAGTGTTTGGCTGGACGACGTCCTCCATCGTGCTGACCAACTTGTTGACAGCGGTCACCCTGGTACTGCACACCATGGCATTGATGGCTTTCCAACAGGGGCGCACTCGGCCCATGCACCCCGGATGGCTCTTTGCGCTGGGGGGCGCCAACGTGCTGGTGGCGTGGCTGTTCTTGAACGATGACCACTGGCGCAACGTGCTGGTGGCTGCCGTACAAAGTGGTCTTGCAGCGGTGTTTTTCATCCAGGCCTGGGGCCCAGGCCTTCAGCCTCCCCGTCTGACAGGTCGCCTGGTCGTCATCACAGGCACTGGGTTGTTGCTGGTCACCTTATTGGTTCGCACGGTCTTCATGGTGCTGCAGTCCGACTGGGATGGGCGCTATAAAGTGCCCGATCAGGTACAGGCTGCGACCTACTTCATGGCACTGTGCGTGCTTCTGCTCAACAGCATGGGCTTTGTGTTGATGCAGATGGAACGCGCGATATCCGAGCAGCAAAACATCGCCACCCACGACGGTCTGACCGGTCTTTACAACCGGCACGCCCTCATGGACGCGCTGCCGCGCTACCACGCTCAGGCCGTCCGCGCCGGCACATCGCTGGCTCTGCTGATGATTGATATCGACCATTTCAAACGGGTGAACGATCAATACGGCCACCTGAGTGGCGACGAAGTGTTGCGCGCAGTTGCACACCGCATCGGCGAACGCCTGCGACTGGCCGACCTGCTGGCCCGATTTGGCGGAGAGGAATTCCTGGTTCTGTTGCCCAACACCGACCGCGATGGTGCGGCCGTCGTCGCGGAAAACATACGGCTTGCGGTTGAGTCTGCGCCATTTGAGGTGCAGGGCCAAGCCATCGCGGTGACGGTCAGCATCGGGGTGCATGCCGAAGTGCCCCGCCAGGACGCGACTGCGGCAGACGCCTTCATCGCCGCCAGCGATCAGGCGCTGTACGCCGCCAAACGCCAGGGGCGCAACCGTGTGGTGCTGTCCGACGCACCGATAATCGGGGCATGTCTGTCTACCTGATCGGTGACCTGCAAGGCTGCAACGGTCCCCTCACCGACCTATTCAACCTGATCGATTTTTCGCCCAGCCGTGACACGGCGTTTTTCCTGGGCGATCTGGTCAACCGCGGACCTGACTCATTGGCGGTGCTGCGACGGCTGATGGATCTGGGCAGCTCGGCGCAATGCCTGCTGGGCAACCACGACCTGCACCTGCTTGCAGTCGCGCACGGTGTTCGGCGGCCGCACCGGCTCGACACGCTGAACGACATCTTGCAAGCGCCTGACCGAGGCGCATTGCTGGACTGGGTGCGCCAGCGACCGTTGGCTCTACAGGCTCACGGTTGGCTGATGGTGCATGCGGGCGTGCTGCCTCAGTGGACGGTGGCGCAAACCCTCGCGTTGGCTGAAGGCTTCTCTACCTTGTTGCGCAGCCCCGAAGGCCCGGACTGGCTGCACCGGATGTACGGCAACCAACCTGACCGGTGGGACGACCGCTGGGAAGGCGATGACCGCTGGCGGGTGGTGGTGAACGCGCTGACGCGATTGCGTTTTTGTACGCCTGCGGGCGTGATGGAGTTCGACAGCAAGGACGGCGCATCGGCGCCCCCGCCCGGCTGCCTGCCCTGGTTTGACGTGCCCCACCGGCTGACCCAGAGCACACCGGTAGCGTTCGGACACTGGTCCACTCTGGGGTTGGTGCAGCGCACCAACCTGCTGGCGCTCGATACAGGTTGTGTGTGGGGAGGTCAATTGACGGCAGCGCGTCTGGATGCACGCCACCCCGCCCGGCCATCCGCCGTGATGGAAATCATCCAGTGCGATTGCCCGCAGGCTCAAACCCCGGGGCGTTGAAACGGGATTCGATCAATCCGCCGTTTCGGGGGCGGTCGCAGGTGTCGCGTTGAACAGGGCGGCCACTTTGCGGCGCGACTTGATGAACGGGGACAAGCCACGGACCGACGATGCTGGGCGAGCCGTCTGTTCCCAGGTGGGTTTTGCGTCGGCGGCTGTGGACGGCTCATAGGGCCGGTCGAAAAACGGGTCTGCCGGCGCAGCGGGTGCGCGGTGCGGGCGCGGGGTTCGTTCGCGTCGGCCTTCGTCAGCGCGGGGCTCTTCGTGCCACAGTCGCTGGCCGTCGTTCAGGCGCCCGGTCGGGCCACCAAAGCGGCGGCGGTCGGGTTCGGCCTCAAACGGCTCCAGCTCCGCCTTCTTGCCAATCAGCTTTTCAATGTCGGCGAGCAGCTTGGCGTCTTTGCCACTGACGAACGAAATCGCCAAGCCCGAGGCGCCAGCACGGCCCGTGCGACCAATTCGGTGCACATAGTCTTCAGCGTTGAACGGAATATCCACGTTGAACACCGCCGGCACGTCCTTGATGTCCAGGCCGCGGGCAGCGACATCGGTGCAGATCAACAATTCGACTTCGCCTTTTTTGAAGGCGTCCAGCGCTTTCAGGCGTTCGTCCTGGCTTTTGTCGCCGTGGAGGGCGGCAGTATTCAAACCATCACGTTCCAGCGCGCGCGCCAACCGGGCGCAGCCCAGCTTGCTGTTCACAAACACAAACGCCTGCTTGACGCCATGCTCGCGCACCATTTGCTTCAGAGCCGCACGTTTGTCGTCCTCTTCCACGCGCACAAAACGCTGGTCGATGGTGGAAGCGGTCGCGTTGGAACGCGCCACCTCGATCGTGATCGGGTCTTGCAGGTAACTGGCCGCCAGACGCTTGATTTCAGGCGAGAACGTGGCTGAAAACAGCAAGGTGGTGCGCTGCTTGGGCAGGTAGCTCAGGATGCGCTGCAGATCAGGCAGAAAGCCGATGTCCAGCATCCGGTCGGCCTCGTCCAGCACCACATACTCCACCTGGTTGAGCACGCAGTTCTTGGCTTCGATGTGGTCCAGCAACCGGCCCGGTGTGGCCACCAGCACTTCAACGCCCTTTTTCAGCTCAATGGTTTGCGGCTTCATGTCCATGCCACCAAACACCACCATGCTGCGCAACTGAGTGTATTTGGCGTACATCTGGATCTGCTGGGCCACCTGGTCGGCGAGTTCTCGCGTGGGCAACAGCACCAGTGCCCGTACCGGGTGACGCGCCGGAGACACCGAAGCGGTCTCGTGCTTGAGCATGCGCTGCAACAACGGCAGCGAGAAAGCCGCTGTCTTGCCGGTGCCGGTCTGGGCCGCGCCCATCACGTCACGGCCCTGCAACACCACCGGGATGGCCTGCGCCTGGATCGGCGTCATGCTGGCAAAACCCATCTCGGCGATGGCGCGTGCCAGCGGTTCCGCCAGCGAAAGTTCAGAAAAAGCTTGTGTCATGTAACCGCGTATTGTCTCACCTCAGCCCGAAAACTGTGTGAAACGAGCGCGAGCGCGCTGTCGCGCCGTGACGACAAGGCGGTCGCATCAGGCGTAAGCCGGCGCCTGCACGCTGGTCGGACGCCCCTGAAAATCGGTCCAGCAACGCCGCGTGAAGTCGTACAGCTTGCACTGGCGGGCTGTGTCGAAATACCAACGCCAGCTGAAGCGCTGGATGATGATGCGACCGGGCAGCATGTCTTCCAGCTTCTGCTGCGCCTGCTTGAGCTTGTACAGCGGCACACTCATGTCCACGTGGTGCGCGGTGTGCTCCATGATGTGGTGCATCATCCCGCCCAGCTTCCACGGGAACTCCAGGTGCACGGTGGTGGAGACGAACGGCGCCGCCTTGGCCCAGGCCTGTTTGTCGTCGTGCCACTGCACACTGGTGTGGGTGTGGTGGACGTAAACCACAAAGCCGATCATCGCGTTCCAGAACATGAAAGGCACCACAAAACCCATCACCACCTGCAGCGCCACCGACTGGCCGGTGGCCTGTGCGGCCCACACCATGCCTGCGATCCACAGCAGACCCACGGTGGCAACGAACACGCCGTCCCAGAAGAAGACGGGGCGGCGTGTACCCATGTAGCTTTTGCGAGGGAAGAACATGCGCAACCACCACATTTCGATCAGGTAGTACAGTGCGGGGCCCCAGCCGCTGCGGTAAATGCGCTCCATCATCCGGCGCCCGGGCGAGAGTGCGTCAAACTCCTGCTTGGTCAGCGGCGCCCACACAAAGTCCACCCCTTTGAGGTTGGTGTAACCGTGGTGCACCACGTTGTGTCCCACATCCCACAGACTGTATGGGGTGAGCGAGGGCAGCATGGCGATGCGCCCCAGCCATTTGTTCAGGCCACGGTGCGGGGTGTAGCTCTGGTGGCAGGCGTCGTGACCAATGATGAACAGGCGCCCGATCATGAAACCTGCTGCCACGGCGAACAGCAATTTGGCCCACCACGCGGTCAGCAGCACGGTGGCGGCCATGAAGCTGGCGAACAAGGCCCAGTCCAGCACCAGCAACAGCACCCCGGTGGCGGTGCGGCGCGAGACCAGCGGCGTCAGCCAACTTCGGATCACCTTGCGGTGCGGCATGGGCGCACCGGGTGCCACCGGCCCATCGGCCGGGATGGAAACGGAGGACGGGGTCGCAGACACAGCTGCGGAGCGGGCGTCGTCGGGTGTGTACATGATTCTCAATGGCAGTTGGCGGGATGCTAGCTGCCTTGGGGTACGAATTCCTTGACCCAGGTCAAACTCGCTTTGGGGGCAGCGAGACCGTCGTCCCGTTTGATGATTTGCACCCAAGGCCCGGTCAGGCTAGAATATCGGGCTTTGCTGGCAACATCCACAAACCCAAAGGATATTCATCATGGCAACCAAGCCGAAGAAAAAGAACCCCCGCCTGGCCTCTGGCCGCAAACGCGCCCGCCAGGACGTCAAACTGAACGCAGCCAACAGCTCGTTGCGTTCCAAATACCGTACCGCTGTCAAGAACGTCGAAAAAGCCGTTCTGACCGGCGACAAAGCCAAAGCGACCGAACTGTTCGCCAAGATGCAATCGGTGGTGGACATCATTGCCGACAAGGGCATCTTCCACAAGAACAAGGCTGCTCGCGACAAGAGCCGTCTGTCCGCCAAGGTCAAAGCCCTGGCCGTTGCAGCCTAAGCTGCAACTTCAAGCCCGGGCGGGGGCCGACAAATCCCCAGCCCGCCGTTTGTAACGGGTGCGCTGCCAGCAAATCAGCACAAACCGCCTCAGGCAACAAAAAACCCACCGATCAGTCGGTGGGTTTTTTATTGGGTCAACGGCCAGTATCAGGCCTGCGGCGGATCGGGAATGAGGCAAGCCTCAACCACCTGAAGCTCGTTGTCACGAGCAAAGTTCATCACAAAATCCCATGCCATCACGTCGTAGTCGCGCAAGGCGCGGTTGACCACGACGCACTTCACACCATTGATCACCTGCGGAATGCACCACGGCGAATAGCTGAGGTGAGCACCCGGCGCCTTGCCGGCCGGATGAAACTGGCTCATCACCCCGGCCAGACGTTCTGCCCAGTCACTGGGCCGAAAGGTTTTGCCATTGTGCGTGATGCCCTGGATGAAGACTTCTTTGGCGGTGAGAGAGACCATCTGGTGGAGGCCCTGGACAGAGGTGGATCGCGCGGAACACGAGGATCGCTCGGACCGTCAGCTCGCAGGGCACTATTTTATCTTATATAAGACTTAGAGCTGGTGTTAACCCGGAGTTCCGATGCGGTTTCAAGCTGTCATCGGGACTAGCAAGCACTGGGCCTAAAATGCACGCCATCGGCCCCGCTGCGCGTGGGGCCGATGTTTTTTGGCTCCGCTCGCGAATTTGAACACACAGGATGCAACCCATGTCCCACCCCGTCGCCCCGGTTGAACCGCACGTCATGACCACCTACGGCCGCTTGCCGATCGCGCTGTCGCATGGCCGAGGCAGCCGAGTGTGGGACGTGAACGGCAAGCAGTACCTCGACGCGCTGGGCGGCATTGCAGTGAACACACTGGGTCACGCACACCCCAAATTGGTGCCTGCGCTGCAGGATCAGGTCGCCAAGATGATCCACTGCAGCAACTATTACTACAACCCGGCCACCGAGCAACTGGCGGCCCAGTTGGTCGAACGCTCGGGCATGACCAACGTGTTCTTCTGCTCCACCGGCCTGGAAGCGAACGAAGCTGCGCTGAAGCTGGCACGCAAGTACGGCCACGACAAGGGCATCACCCACCCGCAGATCGTGGTGTACGAAAAGGCGTTTCACGGCCGTTCCATCGCCACCCTCAGCGCCACCGGCAACCCCAAGGTACAGGCCGGCTTCGGCCCGCTGGTGGAAGGATTCATCCGCGTGCCGGTCAACGACATCGAAGCCATCCGCAAGGCCACGGCGGGCAATCCCAATGTGGTGGCCGTGTTCTTTGAAGCCATCCAGGGCGAAGGCGGCGTCAACCCCATGACGCCAGACTACATGCAGCAGGTGCGCGCCCTGTGCGACACCAACGACTGGCTGCTGATGATTGATGAGGTGCAGTGTGGCATGGGCCGCACCGGCAAGTGGTTTGCTCACCAGTGGGCAGGCATCGTGCCCGACGTGATGCCGCTGGCCAAGGGCCTGGGTTCGGGCGTGCCCATCGGCGCGGTGGTGGCAGGCCCCAAGGCCGCGCACATTTTCCAGCCGGGCAACCACGGCACCACGTTTGGCGGCAATCCACTGTCCATCCGCGCCGGGCTGGAAACCATCCGCATCATGGAAGAGGATGGCCTGCTGGACAACGCGGCCAAGGTTGGCTTCCAGCTGCTGACCGCGCTGACCACCCAATTGATGCACGTGCCCGGCGTGAAAGAAGTCCGAGGCAAGGGCTTGATGATCGGCATTGAGCTGGACCGCCCCTGCGGGGCGCTGGTCAATCGCTGCGCAGACCATGGCCTGCTGCTCAGCGTCACCGCCGACAGCGTGGTGCGCATGGTGCCGCCGCTGATCCTGACCGGGGCCGAGGCGGACGAACTCGTCGCCATCCTCGTGCCGCAAATCAAGGCCTTTCTGGCCGAGTAAGCCGGAGACTCCTCGCATGAACACCGCGATCACCCCGCCAGTGCCGGTCAAGCACTACCTGCAATTCAAGGATTTTTCCGCCGATGACTACGGCTACCTGCTGACCCGCGCAGCCCACATCAAGCGCCAGTTCAAGACCTACCAGAAGCACCACACGCTGACCGACCGCACCCTGGCCATGATCTTCGAGAAGGCCAGCACCCGCACCCGCGTCAGCTTCGAGGCTGGCATGTACCAACTGGGTGGCAACGTGGTCCACCTGACCACCGGGGATAGCCAGCTGGGCCGCTCCGAGCCGATCGAAGACAGCGCGCGCGTCATCAGCCGCATGACCGATATCGTGATGATTCGGACCTTTGGGCAAGAAAAAATCGAGCGTTTTGCCAAACACTCACGGGTGCCGGTCATCAACGGACTGACCAACGAATTCCACCCCTGCCAAATTCTGGCGGATCTGTTCACCTGGCTGGAACACCGGGGCCAGCGCCCCGACGGGACGCTGGACGTGAATGCGCTCAAGGGCATCACCGTGGCCTGGGTGGGCGATGGCAACAACATGGCCAACACCTGGCTGCAAGCGGCAGAGATTCTGGGCTTCAAAGTGCACGTCAGCACACCCAGCGGCTACGAGGTCAACCCCGCCGTGGCAGGCGTGAGCTGCCCCGACTGCTGGCAGGTGTTTGACGATCCGATGGCGGCCTGCCGGGGCGCCGACCTAGTCACCACCGACGTGTGGACCAGCATGGGCTACGAGGCCGAAAACGAAGCGCGCAAGAAAGCCTTTGCCGCCTGGTGTGTATCGTCCGAGATGATGGCGGTGGCCAAGCCGGACGCCCTGTTCATGCACTGCCTGCCCGCCCACCGTGGTGAAGAAGTGACCGCTGACGTGATTGACGGTCCGCAAAGCGTGGTGTGGGACGAAGCCGAAAACCGGATGCACGTGCAAAAGGCCCTGATGGAGTACCTGTTGCTGGGTCGACTGGACTGACACTCGCGGTACAGGGCGCCCGCCATGAGCCACTGCACCACCTGCGGCGCTTGCTGCCACAGCTACCGCGTTGAGTTTTCGGTCTACGAGCTGGACTCGATGGGGGGCACTGTACCGGAAGCCCTGACAGACGAGGTCAACGGGGCCACCTGTCGCATGAAAGGCACGGGCACTGTGCCCATCCGCTGTGTGGCCTTGGAAGGCCAGCTGGGTGAGTTGGCCCTGTGCCGCATTTACCAGCAACGCCCCCGCCCCTGTGCTGAACTGGACGAAGGCAGCTACGGCTGCAACAAGGCGCGCGTACGCCACGGCCTGCCACCGCTGGGCGACTGGCTTGGAAATTGACATGCAAGCCCTGCTCGACGCGATTGCGCAAGCCCTACCAGGACACGATGCACAACGCCTGTTCCACGGGCGAGGCGGCCTGTACCCAGGCAGTGAAGACTGGGCGTTGGACTGGTATCCCCCCGTGTGGGTCGTGACAAAGTTTGGCGAAGCCACCCACGACGAAACCCAGACCATTGCCACGGCGCTGACGGCACGTCAAGCCCAGATCGCGCCGGGTCAGCCCTTGAACTGGGTGTTCCAGCGACGTCAGCCGGATGGCCCGGTCAGCCGCCCCATCACAACTGTGATGGCAGGCACGGTGCCTGAGCCGCATGTGGTGACCGAAGATGGAGCGCGCTACCGTGTGCAGGTCGAGCGTGGGCAGAACCATGGCCTGTTCCTCGACATGGCTGAGGGCCGACGCTGGGTGCGCGCGCATGCTGAAGGTGCCAAGGTGCTCAATCTGTTTGCTTACACCTGCGCCTTCTCCGTGGCTGCGCTGCAAGGTGGCGCGAGGGAAGTCATCAACCTCGACATGGCGCAAGGCGCACTGACCACCGGGCAACAGAATCATCAGCTCAATGGCTTCAAAGGCGGCGCGAAATTCCTGGCGCATGACCTTTTCAGCTCGTGGGGCAAAGTCACCCGCATGGGGCCATACGACCTGGTGGTGGCCGACCCGCCCAGTTACCAGAAAGGCAGCTTCGTGGCCACCAAAGACTGGCCACGCTTGCTGCGCCGGCTGCCCGACCTGCTCAAACCCGGGGGCCGCGCTCTGCTTTGCCTGAACGCGCCAGAAATCCCCGAACGGTTTTTGCGGGATCAACTCGCCGCCCACGCACCGGAGCTGATCATCGAGCAGCGGCTGAGCAACCCAACGGCGTTCGCAGACGTGTCACCGGACCGGGCACTCAAAGTGCTCGTGGCACGCTTACCACGCCTCAGGGAAGCGACACTTGACGCACACCACCGTGCGCAGCCCTCAGCCTGAACGCACCAGCCACAGCCTCGATAATCGATGCCCCCATCCAACCGACCGTCCAGGCCCCCCGATTTGCCATGAGCCTTTGCCAAAGCTGCGGCGCCTGTTGCGCCAGTTTCCGAGTGGACTTCTCCGTCCAAGAACTCGACACCGAGGGCGGACAGGTGCCTTCGGGCTTGGCGGTGGACGTGAATGGGCACACTTGCCGAATGCGTGGCACCGACCACGTGCCGGTGCGCTGCGCCGCGCTGACTGGCAAGCTCGGCGACAAAGTGGGCTGCGGGATTTACGAATGGCGGCCTTCACCTTGCCGTGAATTCGCCGAAGGCAGCGATGCCTGCACCCGCGCGCGCCAAAGGCATGGTCTGTCATGAAGTTCGATGCTGTGATCATTGGTGCAGGCGCGGCCGGCCTGTTCTGCGCAGGCGTGGCCGGTCAACGAGGCCTGCGGGTGCTGCTGATCGACCATTCCCCCAAGGTAGCCGAAAAAATCCGCATCTCGGGCGGTGGGCGTGCGAACTTCACCAACCGCGACCTGGACCCACGCCAGCCCCACAAACACTACCTGGGCGACAACCCGCACTTCTGCCGTTCCGCCCTGTCGCGCTACACCCCGACCGACTTCACTGATCTGCTGCAGCGTCACAGCGTGCCCTTCCACGAAAAGCACAAGGGCCAGTTGTTCTGCGACCGTTCGGCGCAAGACCTGATCGACGTGCTGCTGCGGGAATGCGATGCCGGCAGCGTCACCCGCTGGCAACCGTGCGGTGTGCACAGCGTGGCGTTTTCGGACGCAGATCCGGCCACGCGCTACACCCTGCAGACCGACCGGGGCCAGGTGAGTACGCCCACGCTGGTGGTGGCCACCGGGGGCCTGTCGATCCCCAAAATTGGCGCGACCGATTTCGGCTTCCGGCTGGCGGGCCAGTTCGGCCTGAAGGTGGCGCAACCGCGTCCGGCGCTGGTACCGCTCACCTTCGACCCGCAGGCCTGGGCACCGTTCGCTGACCTGTCGGGTCTGGCGCTGCCAGTGCGCATTGGAACCGGTGAGAAAACACAACGCCCAGCATTCGATGAGGTCCTGTTGTTCACC
>JACCDV010988638.1_pt1 | contig 18243 bp, 18 predicted proteins | sample 7446131 | NCBI WGS metagenome assembly JACCDV01 (sample SAMN15323448, study PRJNA562643) | freshwater metagenome | isolation source: river surface water | place: USA:Blue River Watershed | collected 2017-08-17 | reverse complement strand
CAAAACTGGCTGGGTCTTTGACATATTCATCACGGGCGCGTTGGATGCAACGCTCTATACTCGCAGCCTTGTTAAGCATCACGTCGTCGACCGTCATTGGATTATCGCTTGCCATAGATGGAACCTTCTTCACGGATATCCGCCAGCACTCCGGCGCGCGCTTCATTTAATGCTGTCATGGCGGACAACAGCATGGCTTCGTAACAATCGACGCTGCTATCGCGCGCAAACCAGCGTTGGCCTTTGCTCAGAATTTGATACTGCATGACGGTGGTCGCGGCGCGAAAATCGAGCAAATCAACGTCGCCGTTAATGGCATCGGCGATATCGCCGCTGATGTCCCACAAATCAACGACATCAACATATCCTTCAACCAACACCGCCAAATCCAAATCACTGTCTGCGGTGGCGTTACCGTCAACTTGGCTGCCAAACGCATATACTGCCAACACATGGGGCAAACGTTGCTGCAACAACTGCAAAATCAACGGCGCATTTACCTGCATTTTCCCAAATCCCTACCGCCTGTTGTGACCATGCTTGCATAGTAACCTCGGCGCGCAGATCCGACAAATCGAAAGCTATGTCGGTTTTTAACGATGATGGTGCAATGGTGGCCCCAAACGATGTCGCTAAAATCTGCCTGTTTGTTGTGGCAGTTGCCAAATTGGGCCGGTTAAGCCGAATTGCTGGAACATCGCTCGCGCTTCGTCGAGGCTCCATTTGTGCCAATCGGGCCGCAAATGATTGCCGTACCACACCTTGGAAAACTGCCAAATTCGCTGTAACGGTTGGATGTCACCTAGCGGCATTCGGTGGCGCTTGCACCAAGCAATAATGTCTTGTTCGGTTTCAAATAGCAGCATGTTGCTACAGGTGTATGTCACGTTGTCCCAGGCGCGTTGCATCGGAATTGGGAAGTGCACAAGTAGATCCTGATGATCGATGTCACCGTCTTTCACCTTGATCACCAGCTGTTTGGACTCGGCACCTGCTGTGGTAAAAATGGTTAAATCACGTTGCAGCAACGCGGCCGCCCCCATCGAGCACCAGGCACAATTGCCCCACCAGCAACAGGTGTCGGCTTGGATAAAAAAGTTGGTTGGCGCAGCAGAAAATGGATGCATCACCCACACTTCTTTGCTGGTCGGATGCAACACAACACCATGATAATCCTGCAAATGCTCCAATGCAGTGGTTAACTCAGCGCGGCTGACTGCAAACGCTTGTGCAAGTTCATCCACGGTCGGTGCAGTGCCAGTATCGACAAAGCTTTGCATGATGCGGTGGTGCAATGTTGAATGATTGAGTGGCATATGTTGGCTCTTGCTCTGTCTGATGCTGGAATATCCAGTATGCAAGAGGAGGTTGAGCCTGTATAGCCATGAGGTGCCACAGAACTGCAGCTTGAAGCGTCATTTCTGATGGTGCCATTTACAGCGGCACGAAATAACTCAGCTCACTGCTGCCGACCAGTTGCAACGTCAAGGTGTCGGCGCTGACGCTGATGATTTGCAGCACTTTCGGACTGTCATTGTTGGCAGTTATTTCGATGCGGTTACCATCAAGCCAGCGCCAGTGGCCTTGCCCGGCGAATAAACCTGCCGACCATTCGTAGAACTCGCGCTCGCCGTCTTGTTCTGACAGCTCGAAGGCGCTGTAGATGGGATTGCCGCGCACAAATCGCCAGGAGCGCAGCAGCAGTGTACGGTCGATGGGCGGTTGGCGGGTGTTTTGGTCATCGGCTTGTGCTTGCGCTGTGTGCGCAGCGGCAGGCGTTGTCGGCAATGCATTCACCGCTCCTGCATACACCACTCCTGCAAAGAACAACGCGGCGATGGCTAAAGCCTGAGTACCTATGGCGAAGGTACTTAGAGCGAAGCTGCGGCAGCGCGCACGGCAAAGATCACGGCACATAAATCAAGCCAACCTGAAATTCGGAGGTGTCGTTTTGCACAGTCATTTTTCCACTTAATACCAGATCGCTGATGCCTTCGCTGGACGTGCATAAATCCAGCAACACCTGCCAGTGCGTACCCATCCACTGCGCGCAAGAGCGCTGCCAAACCTGCTCAATCAGCGGCACTAAACGGGCGTCGGGCGCATCGAGTTGCTGTAAATAACTCGCCACATAACGCTGATTGTGCGCGGCAATATCAGCAGCTACCGGAAGGACGCCAGGCACTGGCGTTGACAGCTGAAAGTCGCCGGTGACAAATCGCTCGACCACGGTCGTTAACAAAGCACGCCATGATGTGGCAATGGCGTGTGCGGCCTGCGTATCTTGCTGGGCGGGAATTGTGGTGGTCATCGTGTTCTCCAACTGCATGGTAACGACTAGTACCGTCTGGGTGCTTAAAAGTGTGCCGTCATGCCGACAAATACGCCTTGAAACTTCAGATCGGTATACAGCGAGTGCAAGTCTTCGAATTGCAGCTGCAGCAGACGATAACCGATGGTTGCTTCGGTATCCAGCTTCAGGATGCGGGTTAGATCGTAGCGCACGCCGGCTTGATAGTCGGCCACGGCGTGGTCTTGCAGCACCGCATACTCGGCGGTGGCAAACACACTGGCATGGCTCGCGGGCAGGCGGATTTGGCTGTCGATGTAGAGCATCGGGGTTATCGTATCGGTTTGTAGTTGGCCACTCGTGCTGGTGCCTGTGTCAGGGGTTGGGCAGTTATTGCCATTGGTTGGGTCTGGATCAGTACAGGAATCATCCGTGGAGGTTGCCAGCTTGGTCAGCGTGACATCGCCGTTAAAAGCTCGGGCGCTGAGGCCCAGTTTAAACGACAGGTCTTGGCGATTGAGCAATTCATAATACAGGCTGTAATCGACAAAACGGACCGCTAATTGGCTCTCGATCGCATCCCCGTTGGCGAAGGTTTTGTCCGCAAACGGCAATGCCTTATTTAAGGTGGTCTGGCCCTTGGTATCCAGTGACGTGGTTGCAATACGCAGGTGTGGCAGCCAAGGATACGGATGTTGCACGGCAAGAACCAAGCTAAGCTGCCGCTGATTGTTGAACGCCACGTCCGCCTGCGCCGGTGCTTGCCCTACATTTCCGCTCCCAACACTGCCGCTGGCGTTGCTTTGCCAAAACTGGCCGCCTAGGTCCAAGCCAACCTGATCTTTCTCTTTGGGTGTGTAACTAAACTGCGCCGCCGCAGGGGCGGTAAAACTAACAAGCGCGGCAAGTACTGCAGCAGCGGTGGGTTTGATCATGGGTGAATGTCCATATTGAATTTTTCCATATTTAATTTAAGGGCTTAGCGCCAGCGTCTGCGGTTGCGCCATACGGCGAGCAGCAACAACCACACCATCCCGTGGCCAGCGCCACCACTACTGGCCGGCTGCACTGGTGGGCTGGGTTGCGGCGCTGGTGCAGGGGGAGGCGTTGGTGCAGGGGGAGGTGTTGGTGTAGGGGGAGGCGTTGGCTGCGGCTCCACCGGTTTGGCTTTCGGGGTGACAGTGACGGTGACTTCAGCTGTCTGGCTTTGACGGCCATCGCTTGCCGTGACTTTAAAGGTCAACTTGGTGGTGCTGCTAACCTCGGGAGCCACAAAGCTGATGCTATTGCTTTGCTGCGTCAGGCTCACTGTTGGGCCTGCGGTTTGCTGCCACTGCAATTGATAGCTGCCACTGCCGCCTGCGAGCTGCGCCGTGAGACGAACATCCGTGCCGGCAACCGCTTCTACATCGGCGCCTAAATTGACGGTTAACGGCACAGGATCTGTGACGCTCAGCGTGACATCGACAATGTTATTCATGCCTATCGGATCGACGGCATAACTCTTGATAGAGGCGCGACCATACAGCGCGTAGCTGCCTTTGGCAGCGCGGAGGGTGGCGTCAAACCGGTGTTTTTGTCGAGCCCCGAGGCTGTCGAGTTGGCAACGCAGCTGCTGTTGACTGGCCGACATGGCTTCAAGCGCACAGCCCTGCGCTAACCCACTGAGTTGCACGCTGGCTGGCAGCTGCAGCAGTAGCTCGGGTTTGGTCATCGCATAATCACTGGCGTTTTCCAAAGTTGCACTAAGGAGCGAGGGTTCGTTGCTGAGCATGGGGTTGGTAGCCACGCTCACCACTAAATCTTGCACCTCACCTTTGCCAGCGCACCAACCAATATCACACAACACGTAGGCCGCCATGCCAAAATCCGTGGTGTTAGCACCGGCAGAATACATCAACTGGGCGGGAAACATCTGCGGCGCAAAGTGGCTACCATTTTGGCCGTCGTACGGCGCTTCGGCATGCAGGTGCAAGCTGCCGTTGGTGTGGCCACCGCTTAACAAGGTTTTTGCCGCTTGTTGCGTATGCGCAGAGCCGGTGAACCACAATTTGTCGCGGGAAAGATACAACGCATTTAGTTCTGCCAGGCTCATACCGTCCACCGGTTTGGCCTCACCAAACACATATTTTGAAAAGTGGGTGGGTTTACTCACGGGGGCTGGGATGCAGTTCCCAAGGCATTTTATATCGGTAAAGCCAAGCACATGCACTAATTCGTGCATCACAACGGCGATAAAACTATGGGTGGGCGCGTTGGTGTCATACCCGTAATACGCGCCATAGGCGGAAAAATTGGTGGTGGCATCCTCGCCGCTGTCGTCTGCGTAGCTGCTATCTAAGCTAGTCAGGGCCAACATCAAAGGCCCAGGGTAATGACGCCCATGTTCAAACGGAAACTTTGCCACGTTTTGTTCTGGCGACAGCGCTGACGTGAATTCCTGAAACGCCGGGCCAAGCGTCACCGCCAAATAGCCTGCTCTTTCGTTAAAGCGCACGCGCCAGACAATGATGCCATCGCCGTGAACTTGCGACCGTACCATATCAATGGCACGAAACAATACGTTACGCCGGGCTTCACCTAAGGTGCTGGCGCGGTTAGCGCCATGGCCTGCAAATGGCTCGGTGCTGTTAAATCCCACACCTGCGGCGTCTTCAAACACCACTTTAAAGTCCATCGCCAGCGTTGGCATGGCCCAAAGCCATGCGATAACAACAAACCCAATCCATGGTTTTTTCATCTGTATTCAGTCCTTTGCGTTCATTTAGCCAGCTTTTCACTGGCCAATTCGCTCTTTCCTAAGCCCTGTATCAACACCTTAGCTGCATATACCCATTGCAGCAACAACGTTGCACCAGAAACGAGGTGAGTTGTTAAAATTTGATCCATCAAAATCAACAACTCACCTCTTGAACACTACTTCGCGGGTTTTACTTTACCGCTCCAGGACTTACTAACGATGCGCCAACGGCCGTCGATTTTTATCAAGGCTAAGTAGTCCACGCCTTGCCACTCGGGGTAATCCAGCGTCACTTTAACTAAGGCGCCCGTGTCGGTAATGTCGAGGATGTGGTACTGACGGTGACGCAGCTCTTCATCGCTCGCAGGCTCAAACCCTTTGGTCCATTCGTCGCCAGAGATATTCAGTACTTTCTGTTGTTTACGTGAGTAACCCACAACAGCCGTGTCTTTTAAGATCACTTGGTGAGCGGTTTCGGCCTTGCCTTGTTCAAACGCCAACATCATGGTTTGCATGGTCTGATCAATGGCGGCATATTCAGCGTGTTGCGACAGCGCGGTTTGGGCTGCGGCAGTGCCCTGTAAAGCGGCACTGAAACAGGCGATGACACAAAATTTCGTCAATGTTTTCATGGTTTTTCCTTAGTATTGATGGGTTTAACAATTAACGTTTAGCGCTGGCTTGGTGTTGCAAAATGTCCAGCACGGCACGGGCGACTAATGGGGCGGATGGGTAGTTCTGGCCAGTCACCAAGCGGCCATCCACTTCGATGTAGGCTTGTTCGGGATCTGGCGCCTTAAAAAGGCCGCCATGGGCTTCGATGGTTTTGCGCATTGCAAACGGCAAATGCTGCACATAGGGCTCGTTATGCTCTTCGTACTCTTCGGGGTAGCCGGTGACTTTTTTTCCTTTGATTAAGTACTCGCCACTGCTGAGTTTGACGCGAACCAAGCCCGCCGTGCCGTGGCATACCGCCGACAACACGCCCCCTTGTTGTTCATAGATTTGCCGCGCAATGCTCTGCAAGCCAAGTTCATCAGGCACCTGATACATCGCATTGCTGCCCCCCACGTAATACATCGCACGGTAGTCACTAGCGTCTATCTGGGCAGGGGTTTTGGTGTGCATCAGACCCGCCATTAACGACTGATCTTGCAGGCGGGCGGTGAGTCGTGGGCCAAGTGCAGCAGCATCAATAGGCACAGCGCCGCCAGCAGGCGAGACAAAATCGACGGCGTAACCGGCCTGCCGGAAGATGTCAAAGGCGTGCACCACTTCGCCAAAACTAATGCTGGCTGGAATGGCGGAATTACCGTGAAATTTGTGGCTCGACACCACAAACAAGATACGCCCGTGGGCAGTGGTTGCGGTGGCTGCGTCAGCGAAGGCTATCGTACTAGCCGCCAAGCACAGCACACTGCCGATAATACCAACGAGGTAGGCATAAAACTTTTTATAAAACGTCATAACAAGCTCCGTGGGTTAGTGGAGCCTTGACGCTAATCGAAAATGTATTAAATCAATGTCTTACTAGCTATTTTCGTACTACTAAAAGCTGTTTCCGTAGTCATCACGATGATTTTTCGGCCAGCACGCGGTCGCGATATTGCGCTGGGGTGCAGCCGTTGGCTTTTTTAAAGGCGGCATAAAAGGTCGATAACGATTGAAAACCGCATGCTTCGGCGATGGCTTCTAACGTCTGGGCAGGGTGTTCCAGCAACAGCCGTTGCGTGTCGCTCACTCGCAGCTGCGCGATGTATTGTTTAAAGGATGTCCCATTGTTGTCATTGAGCAACTGCGACAGTCGCGCTTGCGGTACACCGAGTCGGCGCGATACCCGCGCCAACGTGAGGCTGGGGTCTAAATACAGCCGCTCGCGCGTCATTAACTCGGCCAAGGCTTGCAGCTCACTGGCGGCTTCGGCGGCAGGAATGCGACGGTCTTGATAAGGTTGAACCGGCGCTTGGCCGTGGCGCCAGGCCCAGCCCACCGCCACACACAGATACAGCACAAACGAAAACGACAAGGCACCAACGATATAGGAGGTAAAACCAGAACTAAAATACGCCAGCCAAATGAGCCACAACCCGCCATGCACGGCCAGCAGCAAGTGCCGCGCCCGACCACTTGGCAGATGTTGGCGCTGCATGCCCAGCACCAACGCGCTCAGTAGCAAATACGCCAGCCATAACCAATTGACAGCCGCGACGATAGGGCCATGCCACACCTGGGCAAACTCGCTATAGGGCCAGCGCAGATTAAGTAGCGCCGCCACCGCCAGCAACACGCCACCATGCCACCACTCGGCACGGTGCAACGTCGCAGCAACACTGGCGCGGGTAAAAAAATACAACGCCGGACCAATCAACATACAGGCGGTCAGGCCTGCCTGCATAATAGGCGCCGGTGTGTCGGGCAGGAAATAAAACACCACCGATTTACCAGTTCGCACACTGACCATCAGGATCAACACCGCCAGCGCCCGCTGGGCCAACGAGGACGACGCCGCGCACCATAAATAAATGGCCAACGCCACGCCATTAAAAGCGCCCAAGGCTGAAAAGAAAAACAACAGATGATCGTACAGCATGCGGGTCCTGCGCCAAGGCTACCAATTCCATGGTTTAAATAATCCAGTGATTCCAACAAAGCTGCAACAGGTTTTAACCAAAGCGCGCACCGCTGTTCCGTGGGGCAAGATTACTGTAGCGCAGCGGAGCAACCTTGGCCTTTTAACTTTGGAAACTGCTGCACCCCACTGTGCTTGCGGATCGATTGGTCACGCTGGCCAGAGCGAATAAACAGTTGCAACTGAGTATTTAAGGCTTGTAGCAAGTCCGCCCGCTCGGGCGCCACCACAAACACCATGTTGACCGAACTAATGGCCTGTGGCGATTGATGAAATTCGTGCTGGCAATAACTCGGCTCAAACAATTCGGCATGTGCATCGTCTTTGCCAAGCACCATAAATTTACAACGATGTTTTAGCAGCATGGCGGTCATCGTGCTGTTGGTGGTTGAATCCAGTCGAATGGCATCCCCGTTGGCGAAGTGAGGCTGCAACGTCGGGTAGACAAAGTTGGTGCGGGTACAAATAGTCGCCCCACCGCTGGTATAAAGCTCCGCATCGCCATAAAAACGCGATGTGGCGTAGAGGTAGCTCTCATGCGGCGCGACGGTATCACTATATAAAAACGCCTGTGGCAGGCGTAACCAGTCTTTGGCGGAGATAAACACATCGGCTTTTTGCGCCAGCAAGGTCTGCTCATAACGTCCTCGACTGGTATCCAGATACTGCACGACAACTTGCTGATCGCTTGGCATGGCGGCAAAAAAATCGACCACAATTCCTTGATAAAGGCCGGTTTTTTCATCGAAATACAAATACGGCTTGGTCCCTGGTGCATTCACAGCAAAAACCACAGTGGGTGGTGTTGCTGCCATGCTGCGAGCGCTCAAGGCCAATCCAATACAGCAACTAAGCAACACAACGAACCAGATCACCAGGCCACGATTAAATGGCATGCATTCATTCCATTGAAATTGATAGGGTTTATACAAAAGCGCCAAACAGCAGCTCAGCGGCGGAAGGACCTAAATTTGGCACAAACATGACCTATTCACAAGCGGCAATAGTGCGCTGTGCCCGACAGTATGACGCCTGAGGTTCCAAGCAAGGAACCTCAGGCGAAAGGGTCAAGCCAGCTTAATACGGGTTACTCGGTGCATAAAACGAGGCATTGCGGCCATCGATACTCACCCGCAGCGGGGCGACGGCGGTGCTATTGTCCAGCAGGTTATAACGCTCGCCTGCCAGCAACTTGTAACGCATCACATCCTTGATGATCACGGGCTGGCCACAGGTCGTTTGGCTGTATTGCGTTTGAGCGTCCGCGCGCAACACATACACTTCGTTGACGCCATCCACCACGCCTTGGCCGTCGGCGGTGACAAACAACGAGGTTGCTTCAGAGACCGCAATGATGCGCCCCGTCGGGCCCAGTTTGGCTTGGAACACCGCGGAGCGCCCCATCCGATCGCGCTGACGGAAATGGCTGTCATTTAAGGTATTGGCAAGCTGCGGAAAACTCAGGAAGTTCGTGCTGATGTTGATGGTTTTATGGCAATAATCGGTCACCACTTCACTGCTGATCGCGCCGTTCACGCCGTCAGGGTCGTAGATAGACTGGCTTAACACATGGTTGCCTGCCGACGTTCCACCCACCACACCGCCTTTGTTGTACACCTGCTGCACCGCCGTTGGCAGCTTAGTTCCTTGCCACGCATTCAAATATGCCGACTGATCTCCACCTGCCAAAAATACCGCTTCGGCGGATTGGATCGCCCATTGCACATAGTCTGAATTGGCTTTTTCGACGCTATCCACCAGCAAGGTTTCCACCGACGCGGCGTTGGTCAGCCCCATCAGGTAACTGTTATAACCATCCGCGCCACTGGTACGCAGCACCACAATGTTACCGCCTTTGATCTGTGGCGCGACGCGGTTACTAAAGGCTGCATCGACGTCCGACCCTCCGCCCATCAATAACAACGCGCCTTTGCCGGCAGTTAACGTCGGGCAGACATCGACACTGCTGCCTTGCAAATAGCTGGTGAGATTGGCAGGTAAGGCTGGCCGTGCGCCGTAACTGCAACTCGTTGGGGCTGTGCCGCCAGTGCTTGGGGTGGGTTCTTTCGGACTGCTTGCGTCTTGTTGCGAGCATGCAACAAGCGCCAAACCGCACGCCAGCAGCGACGCGGTGTTCAACCATACGTTCATGATTAGCTTCCTAATGTGTTGTGTTAAAGGTAAAAAAATCGAATGGGGAATAGCCAACAGCCCGTCAGCACGCCATCAGGTGCTGCCGGAACATGGTTTCATGCAGGGGGATAAAACTTATAGGTCGAACCACTCCGATAAGTGGGTATCGGTAGCGCAGACGTGCAGATTGGCAGGTTTGAACACCTGCAGTGACAGCGGCACCCTGTGGGTTATGTTGTGCGGCATCACCAGACTCTGCAAAAAAAGTTAAAGGATTTTTACTATGCCAAAGAGGGCAAGGCGCCGTCAATCCATCGCTTAAAGTTCACGCAATTGTCAACTTTCTTCATGACACTGCGGCAACACTTGGTTTACACTCCAATTCCTATATTAGAAAAGGAACTTCCTATGCGTAAACTGTCCTTACTGACGCTGCTACTGAGCGCTTTCACCGCCCAAGCTGACTTGCTCACCGCACTGCAAGCGCATGAAAACAAAGATTTTGCTAAAGCAAGCACCGAATTTACCCAGCTGCTGCCGCTGGGTAACGAACTGGCCGCCTTTAACTTAGGTGCGATGGCCTACAACGGCGAAGGCCAAGCGGTCGATAAAGTCAAAGCACTGGCGTATTTTGAATTTGCTGCAGCGCGCAATCACAGTATTCAAAAGCAGTGGTGGAAAAACTAAAAACCACCTTATCTGCCGATGAACAACACAAAGCCGATGCGTTATTAGAGCAGCTGCAACAGCAAGTGAAAGTCGACCGCGCGGTGCAACAAGACCTTCGTCCTGAATCCGAGAAAAACCGCAAAGGGTTAAAACGTGTCGCACCCGTCTTCCCCAAAGAGGCCGCTGAGCATGGCGCCTTTGGCTCTGTCACTCTGCGTATGTTGGTCAATGAAGCAGGGGATGTCGAAGCCGTGGACGTGTTAAACGCCTTTCCAAAAGGCGTGTTCGAAAAGTCGGCGATAAACGCCCTCAAAAAATGGAAATACGAGCCGGGTAACGCCAAGTTTATTGGCAAGGTAGTCATCCAGTTCAACATCGGCGAGATTGACGCCCGTAAGATGCGTCGCCTGTTTGATGACAACAAGTTATGGCAGTACTCCGCCATGGGCTCGCCGGTACATCAAAATGCCATCGCCAACGTGCTCCACGTGGCACGTTCACACAGTGCTTACACCCAGTTTGTCGACAAATCTCTGCCTCCAGTGTTAGGTGAGGTGACCTCTGATTTTGTCGCCCAACCCAAACCGCTTAATGCAGATCTGACATTGCCACAAGGTTATGATCTCGATGCCTTTGTGACCGTCGATGCGCAAGGCAAAGTGACTGCCGTGCATGACAGTAACGTGAAACGCAAAGCGAAACTCACGGCGAGTCTGGTCGGGCATCAACTAACCACCGACAAAATCGATGCGGGTTTTTACCGCTTGGATATGAATTATTTCAAGAAAGGTCCGCGCTTGTTGCCAGCACAACGCATCCCAGAGACACTCACTGACTACTTCTGGTTAGAACAAGCCGCCCGCGGTGGTAACATCGAAGCCCAGCGCGCCTTGGCGGCCTACCGTCCCGACTGGGAAAAATACCTGCTGGAACAACAAGATCCAGTGGTGCAATCTTGGGCAGGCACGCGTTTAATTCTCGATGGCAAAAAAGCCGAAGGTGAAAAACTGCTCGATGCCGCAATCGCCAAAGGCCACGTCGCGGCGAAAGAGCTAAAAGCGGTGTTGTAAAGCCGGTCTTGTAAGACTGGTATGAAGACAATCTCATCAAGGGGTCGGCGTTGTTAATTCAATGCGTTGCACATCACTAACGCGGCCCCTTGATTCCCCCCCTTTATGCATTTACACGGTGCGGCGTTCGCCGCGTGCAGCCAAACGTCTGCGCAACATCTGGCCACGTCGCGGGTAAATTGCGGGTAAGCCTACGCTGAGCACAATGTTGCAAAACCATTATTTAATCATTACATTGAAGCAAACATCCAATACGCTTGTCGTTTGATATGTACCTATAAAAGGAATTTCTATGCGTAAACTGTCGCTCCTGGCGCTGCTAATCAGCGCTTTCACCGCCCAAGCCGACTTGCTCACCGCACTGCAAGCACATGAAAACAAAGATTTTGCTAAAGCAAGCACCGAATTTACCCAGTTGCTGCCGCTGGGTAACGAACTGGCCGCCTTTAACTTAGGTGCGATGGCCTACAACGGCGAAGGCCAAGCGGTCGATAAAGTCAAAGCGCTGGCCTATTTTGAATTTGCTGCAGCGCGCAATCACAATGATTCCAAAGCCCTGGTGGAAAAACTAAAAACCACCTTATCTGCCGATGAACAACACAAAGCCGATGCGTTATTAGCACAGCTGCAACAGCAAGTGAAAGTCGACCTCAATGCCAATACAGACAACATCGATGCGGATTACCGCGACCCCATCAAACGTACCGAGCCAAAATATCCAGTCGAAGCAGCCAAAAATGGCACCTTCGGCTCAGTGATGATGCGCATCTTGGTCAACGAAGAAGGTGACGTCGAAGCCGTTGATGTGATCAACGCCTACCCACAAGGCGTGTTTGAAAAGTCAGCCTTGCGCGCGGTAAAAGGTTGGAAATATACCCCAGGCAACAAAAAATTCATCAGCCGAGTCAAGCTGAGTTACTCCATCGGCGAGATTGATGCCAAACGCGTACAGCAGGTGTTTGAACAAAATCATTTATGGCAATACTCCGCCATGGGCTCGCCGGCCCATCAAAACGCACTGTCGACACTACTAGATCTGGTTCGAGTACAAAGTTCATATACGCAGTTTATCGATACGTCATTACCCGCTGTATTAGGCCCCGTAACGCCGAAGTTGGTTGCTCAGCCTAAAGCATTATCTGCGGAGCTCACACTGCCTGCAGGCCTGAAACAGGATGCCTTTGTCACCGTCGATGGCCAAGGCAAAGTGACCGCAGTGCATGACGATGATGCAAGCCGCCAAGCGACACTGGCTGCTCAGCTCGTGGGGCATCAGCTGACCACCGACAAAATCGATGCCGGCTTTTACCGACTGTCCACCGAATATTACAAAAAAGGGCCACGTTTAATCCCGGCCGAGCGCATCGCGCAAACCTACGATAACGTGTACTGGTTAGAACAAGCCGCCCGCGGTGGTAACGTCGATGCCCAACGCTATTTGGCATCCATGCGTCCCGACTGGGAAAAGTACCTGCTGGAACAACAAGATCCAGTGGTGCAATCCTGGGCAGGCACGCGTTTAATTCTCGATGGCAAAAAAGCTGAAGGTGAAAAACTGCTCGATGCCGCTATCGCTAAAGGCCACGTCGCGGCAAAAGAGTTAAAAGCGGCGTTGTAAAACCGTAATTTTATGTAGGAATAAAGGCAGAGTGTTCTGACAAACACTCTGCCTTTTCATTTTTGAGGCCTGATATGCGCGGCTGCTTCATCTTTTTGATTTTCAGCATCTTAGTCACGCTTTGTATGCCGCTTCAGGCAGAGCCAAAGCCCAATAACGCTGAATATACTTACCAACTCACCTGGGATCTGGCGACATTTGTGGAAGGTAAAACCAGCGCGCAAATTGCAGCGTTACCCGAACTCATCCAACAACGACGACGAAACACCTGCCTTGTGGCAACGCCATTCGTTCAAGTTTAAGCACTTTGTGATCGCTGGGGCTGAAGATCCAGCTGGGATGTTTTACCTGCAAAACATCCGCTTTGTGGCACCCAACCAACGTTTGCCAAACGCCATACAGATTGGCGCAAGTGACAGTGCGGTTCGTCAGTGGTTAGGTGAGCCTTCAAGCCTACACGACAATTCACTGATTTATGATGCGCAAAGTAACACCTTAGTGATTGAACTGCATGATGGGAAAGTGCAAGCCGTTGATGTGATTTATTATTTTGATTGATGCATTGGCCACGCGTTGAAGTGTGCGTGTCCTCGTAGCACCACTAACACGATTGACGGTCAATTGAGCATAGTGCAGGCCCAACACTACGAGGTTGCCAACGCCTTTTCCCGGCAATCGCTGCAACAACAATGCTACAATCGCGGTTTCCAACGGAATTGCCCCCTTTATGTTGCAGACTTTCACAACGAGCATCCACAGCCTGCGCGTCAGTTGGCTATTTTTGGTGCTCCTGTTTAGCACCACGACCGCCCATGCCGCTGCGTGGCAAATCTCAAAGGTCGAGTATTTTGCTGTGCCAACCACTACCGAAGGGGTGGTCGAGCACAAAGCCGCGCTGCTATTTAGCAATGGCCAACGTATTGAATTACCGCTGCATAACGTCAAAGTGATCGGCTTGCTGCGCGGCAAAGACGACAGCCAATTTGTGTTGGCGCAAGGCACAGACTGCACCGAATGTGATGAGGCCGTCACGGTGCGTTTGTTGCAGCTGAGCAACGAAGGGATAGTCCCCAACGAGCATCGTTATTACAACGCCGGCCAAGAGTTTGATTTTTACGAGCCTAAAAATAAAACTGCAGAAAACCATGTGTATTACGGCCAATGCAGCGCGGCAAGCGACGATGTTGTGGTGTGGTTCTCGGGGTTCATCGGCACGGATGACAAGTGGCATCAATTTCATACCATCGCGACCTTGACCAAATCGGGTGCGACACTCTCCGAGCTTGACCAAACAAAGCTCAGCCGCGACAGTGTGTTACAAAAAGTCGCGGCCGGGGTCTGTCGTAAAATCCAAGCCAGTACTTGGTTGAGTGAGCCTTAACCACAATCAATGGCGCTTGTTCGCCAATCACCTAAAAGGAATCATCGATGTTTCGAACATGGATGTTTGCAGCGCTGCTGCTGGTGGCCGGTGCTGCCCACGCAGATTTTGACTATGCCAGTTACCATGCCAGTAGCTTGGAAGCGCTGCATGAATACCGGCAGGTGCTTGTTCACAGCAAGCTTCCTTTAGACTCGCTGATCATCTCGCCAAAGCCCGACAAAGTTTATTTAACCATTCGCTACACCGGCAAAATAGCCAAACTCAATGCGGATTTGCAGCAGATGTTTAGCCAGTGGATCGAGGTCGGCCAAGGGAATGCACAATTTGCCAGCTTGTATGTCAACGCGCTAGAAATCGACTATCAAGGCGAGCCGATGTTTATTCCCATTCAGCAAAGCCTTGAGCCCTATTTACGCAACGAAGTGAAAATCGGTGACGAAATTCGAATTTATGCACTGGATTTGGGCTGGCATAAAAACCATCCGGTGTTGGTGATGACGGAATTTGCCACGAATTAGGATACTTATCTGGACTGAAACATCTATCTACCTAAAAACCAATAAAAGAAATCAAATGTTTCAAAAATGTCCTTTCAGTGATTTTTTAAGCTTTATAGTGTTAAAATGTTTTGACTTGGATTTGTGTGAACACCACCGCAACTGCCGCTCGTTACAGTGTCAATAAGATAAGCCACTGAATACTCAATCTTTATATTTCATGGATCTCTCTATGTTTAAACATATATGGGCCTTTTTTTTCGCTTTCGTTTTGCTGGGTTGTGGCAGTGGAGGTAGCGAAACGAGTTCTAGCAATAGTAACGCGGGTAATGGTAGCGGTACGCCAAGTACTCCGTCAGTCGTTGCAGCAGAAACCATTCTACCCGTTGAATCTGAGCTACTGACATCATTGCTATTTGTGCTACCGGAACTTACTGAACCAAAAGTGATTTATGCACAAGTGTATCAATCTGGATGGTTCCCATGTATCGCACTGCCTGACAGCGAGCTATATAAAACCATTTCACGAGTACGTCGCCTTAATCTCAACAATTGTGATGCTCATGGCATGAAAATCAGTGGTGATGTGGAATCAATCGAAAAGCTCGATGTGGCGGCCACAAGCTATCAAATTAATTACAACAATATTGAACTACGCAGTGGCACAAAAACATTTAGAGTCAGCGGCATTACAAAAATCGAGGGTACGCTCGATACCTCCTCACAAAGTTGCGAGACAAAGACACAGTTAACTCACAACCTGCGTGTTCAATCGTCAACTGGCACCGTCACCGTAGATAATGTGGTAGTGACCGTGGATGGCGGCGGATCGTATTTCTGCAAAAAACCACAAATCATAGTCTCTGGAAGTTTCACGCATTCGAAAACGGGTCGGTATGAATTAAGAACTGAAACGCCCTTAAGCATCTATCGCCAACCTGGAGAAGATGGTAGTCATGGTTCCGTAGTGCTTCAAGCAGCGAAACAATTACTTCGATTTGAACTCAATAAAAACTCATACGCGCTAACAAGCAAAATTGTTATTAGTGATAGCAGTAATAAGCCGCTGTTCACAATGCACACACCAATCAGTATAAGCAGTCCGCCATTGTTTAGTGATTTAAGTGATTCAGATGGCGATGGACTCCCTAATAGTTATGAACTTAGCATCGGCTTAAACCCAAACAATCCCGCCGATGCTTTGCTAGATACTGATGGTGATGGGTATACCAACTTGGATGAGTTCAAATATGCCGGCCATCCGCTAGATAGTAAATTTACACCAGAATCCGTCCTTGCTGGATTTAGCAAAACTGAACGACCAAATCTTCGTTTCATGTCCAACGATTTTACTATCGCTCTCCCATATAATGTGAACTTTACACGGCCACAAACCAAAACAACTATACACGCCAAAGCAACATTAATAGGCGACATGCAATTCAAGCCAAAAGAAAACTGCATTTTAAGCAATAACAATTCAATTATTAGCTGTAACTTCTTCTACGATTATTCAAGAACGTATGGCATGCATTTTGACGTCACTACAGATTCTTATGACTACAAAGAGGTAAAAGCATCAATTCGAGTTGAAACCAGCTCATCCCAACCTGATCTGTCACAGGGGGATGACGAATTTGTTGGTGACATAGTACGCCAATCATATACTTTCACACCCAATTTCGATATTTATGTCCAATACAAAAACGGGCTATATACTCCAAATCGGGCCTTTACCATGGTCAAAGATGAGCCGATAGTATTGACGTTAAATGCGAACTTCCGATTCGGTGATGCGCCAATTCATGGTTATTTAACGCCTACTTTCCCACCAGATATAGAACAGCAAAAGCTCGAATGCTTCAAAAAACAAAGTTCAACTTGGCAACCTTGTTCTCGTATGGCGTTCAACGATTCGACCAAATTCAGATTGACTTTAGTCGGGCGAAAAAGCGGCTTCTATGATTTATCATTTGATTTATCAATAGACGATCGAAACCCCGCCATCGCAGATAAATTCAAAATGAAAGCCACTGTGGGTGACTCTACTGTATTATTGCAACAACAAGTTGACCAGACTAGTAACGGTGGCACTTTGAAAGTCCCTGCAGGGATATATGTTGGCACATTGGACCTTTCTGCCAAAACGATCCAATTAGTTGCCGATGGTGTTGTATATTTGGTAGATACCGTTAGTAATGTAAATGCTAATTCTCACGATAAATCAGGCAATAGCCTATTACTTGATTATCAAAGTACAGTACAAGGCTTTGTCGTTGCGAATCATTCTATATATATTAGCGAATATGGTGGTCGACTTATTGATAATAAATTTGGTGATATACGCTATGGCTTACTGCAAAACACAGTAATAAGTCGAGGCGACTCTATTATCCAACGCAATATCACCGACACTTTATCTAACGTTCCTGACTTAGGTTATTTAATTGGATCGACATGCCCGACATTCTGGCTAGGCAATAATTCATCAACAACACAACTTAACATTGCATTTGCACAAAATGTGATACATGCGCCTGCCCACTGCGGAAATATACTAAGAATTTTTCAGACCGTTAAAATGTCAATGGTGCACAACACTATCTTTGAAAACATTCAGTTATTCAAATTTGAGACGCTTCATTTAAAATCTAAACACCAAATTGCGATGGATAACAACCTATTTGTGCGCGATTTGCCATTTTTTGAATTGGAGTCGTATGCATCTTCGGTGTCTGGCAATGATATGTCCGCAAACAATAACCTTCTTCATGATGTCCCTGCGGAGGTGCTCGGTTATACATATCCTCATATCAAAGTAACAGGTTCTATGATTGGCGATCCAAAACTTGTTGAGGTCTATAAGTTAGATAAAGGGTCAGCAGCAATTGATAAGGCAGTACCCTCAACAAATCTCCCAGTTGCTGTGGATTTACCTCCTGCAGTGGATGGCAATGGCGATGGTGACATCAAACACGATATAGGCGCATTTGAATATCAACCCTGATGATGAGGTAACTGATGAAACAATGGTCGTTGGGTCGCACGTCAGTGGTTTTGGCGGGGATAACACTGTGCATTCCTATTTTTGCACGCTCCCAAACCATTACTGAAGGCCCCTTCCACTGGCCCGCTGGTAAAATTGACGCGGTCAGTTTGGCCTATGACGATGCGCTCAATTCGCAGCTGGATGTGGCGGTGCCGCAACTCAAT
>JACCDV010661297.1_pt1 | contig 18249 bp, 19 predicted proteins | sample 7446131 | NCBI WGS metagenome assembly JACCDV01 (sample SAMN15323448, study PRJNA562643) | freshwater metagenome | isolation source: river surface water | place: USA:Blue River Watershed | collected 2017-08-17 | reverse complement strand
CCATATTGTCTATCGCCCATTAAAGCTTCACCACTTAATTTTAGAAGAATTCTTTTGTACTTCATCGTGTTGTATTATTTTGGTGCAAATATAGTTAAATCGGTTTTTTCTAGAAAAAATGTTCGAATAATTATAAATTTAATTCCTGAAATGATTTTTTGGCTTCGTTGTATCCAATTTCAAAAATAGTGTCCATTTTAGTTTTACTAGTTTCAAACGTACTATAATTAGCCAATTCCTTAGGCTCAATAACCCAATCGCACAAATTGAATTTTTGATAATTATAATTGGCATATAATAAATCAAAGGCTCTACTGGTGACCGATTTTATCGATTTTAAATCTTTTGATTCGATGTTTTGAATTGGGCTTACATAAACTCCAATTAAATAGTCACATCTTCCCTGTAAAATATCCGTTGGAAAATGATTTAAAATACCACCATCGCTATATAGTTTTTTATTGATTTCATAAGGTGACAACATTCCAGGAAAAGAGGATGAAGCTAAAATAGCATCAATCAGTTTTGTTTCTGGATCGAAAACTTTGAGTTTTCCTTTAACCAAATCAGTTGCCGTTATGTAGGCTGGGATTTTTAAATCACTAATAATGATATCTTCTAAAATTTCAACAAAATAACTTTTGAAGGATTCTGAATCAATCAATCCAGCTTTTTTGAAGGTAAAATGTTTCCAATGAAAAAAGTAAATCGACTTGAAAAATTCTAAAATTTCTTCGGGCGTTTTCCCAAATGCAAATAATCCACCAACGATGGCACCAGCACTTGTTCCAGCAATACAAGAAGGATGTATTCCTTGCTCTGTTAAAAATTGCAAAGCACCTGCATGTGCAATTCCTTTGGAACCTCCTCCAGAAAGTACAATTCCGATTGATTTTGATGTCTTTTCCATATGTAACATTTCTTACATTTTAATATCAAAAATAGAATTAAATTTGCCAAATAAAGTTAAGAAGATGATAAATACTATAAAACAAGCATTGGAAAACAGTTTTTCTTATGCTGATTACAGAAAAAAGATAGCTAATTTACTAGAAGAAGGAAAATCGACAGGACATACACAAACAGAAGATTTGTTGAAATATTCAGAATTGAATGTAACCAGAATGAATCGTTTAGATAAAACTATTGAAGTAACTGAAGAGGTAAAAACTAAATTAGAAAATCTGGACAAAAAGTACATTTGGTTGGTATTAAGTGAAGGATGGTGTGGCGATGCAGCACAAATTGTTCCTGTAATTTACAAAATGGCGGAAGCAACAGATAAAGTTGAATTAAAAATTGCTTTGCGTGATGATAATGATGCTTTAATGCAACATTTCTTAACGAATGGAGGAAAAGCAATTCCGAAATTAATCGTTTTAGATGCTGAAACTTTAGAAGTAGTATTAGATTGGGGGCCACGACCTCATGGTGCAAAACAATTAATCTTAGATTACAAAGCTACTCATGGAATTGTTGATGAAACCGCTAAAATTGAATTGCAAAAATGGTATTTACACGATAAAGGAATTTCGATTCAGAATGAAATTGTGGAACTTCATGAACAAGTTTTAAGTTAATTTTTCAAGAAAATAGAAGTTAGAGAATAGATTTGTATTCAGACTTTAATTTTGATTTTTGAGCTTGAATTTGAGCTTGTTCTTGAATTTATTCAATTGTTCCAATAATATTCAATTTATCAGAAGTGGAAATTCCGCCAGGGTTACAACCTAGTTGACCTTCTGGGATTTCCATTTTTAGTTTTTGGTAATATTCTGCCCAAACCTCAAAAAACTCATTTGATTTTGGCGATTTGAATGTCATCGGAAATAAATCAAATAGAGGTTTTTTGTACGAATGCAAAAACGCATCATAAATTAATTCCGAACAATAATATTTTCCGTTATTGTACAAATATTCGTCATCGTAAGGAACTCCAACTTGTTGCAACGAAAAAGTAATGGCTTCCGGAATGTATTTTCGATATTTTCTTTTTAATCTTCCTACAAACATTTTTTCTTTTGTGTAGGTTTTGAAGATTTCGTAAGGAGTTATTTTTACTGCTTTTCCAGCGGCTTCAATTACAAAAATCGAATCGTTTTTGATGTAAACCATTCCCAAATGACTAAAATCTTTTCCTTGATAACCTTCGGTAACTTCGTTAATAGCTTCGCAAAGTGGGCCGCAATTCATAGATTGAAATAAAAGATCGCCTGTTTTTAGTTTTACATTTTGGGAGAAACTAAATTGGAATAGAACAAGAAGTAAGCTTGCAAAGTAAAATTTTGGTAAAAAAGTTTTCAAAAGATTAGATTTTTATTTTTTTGGCAGTTTTTAAAATTTTTGGAGAATGGCTTCCGTGAAAAGCTCTTAAAACCTCGATTCTATGGGTGCGAATTCGGTAGATAATCAAATAAGAACCTAAAATTATATTGCGATACATTTTAGTCTTGGTTTCCAAATGACGACATTCGGGATGAAGTAGGTATTCAGTTTCGAGTCTTTCGATGTATTTATATATTTCAGAAATGAATTCAGAGGCTAACCTTTCACCAAATTCAGCTAAACCGTATTCATAAATATCAATCAAATCAAAATTATCAAACGGATATGAAGTAACTACTTCTTTCTTTCTGATTTCCATTTTTCAAATTTCTCTTTAGATTCTTCAACAGTTAAAAATGGACCATTTTCCGCTTCTTTAATTAAGTCAGCGAATGCTTTTTCAGACATAGGTTTGCCTGGAATGGCTAAGTTTTTATTTTTTTTATCTGCAGTTTTCATTGGAAAAGAAATTTATGCTACGTAAAAATAAGAAATAATTTGGTTCTAAACTTCAGATTTAGAATAATTTAACCTAAAGATTGTTCAAAATCTTCAGGTTTAATCCCATTTTCAACTGAATAATCGCCAATTTTTGTTCTTCGAAGCGCCGTTAAATGTCCGCCTGATTGTAATGCTAAACCAAAGTCATACGCTAACGAACGAATGTAAGTTCCTTTACTGCATTTTACTCTAAAATCGATTTCAGGTAATTGAATTCGAGTGATTTCAAATTCGTAAATCGTCGTTTTTCTCGATTGAATTTCCACTTCTTCACCAGCTCTTGCGTGTTCGTATAAACGTTTTCCATCTTTTTTGATAGCGGAAAAAACGGGTGGTTTTTGGTCGATTTCGCCAATGAATTGTTTTGTTGTTTCTAAAATCAATTCTTCGGTAATATGTTCCGTTGGGAAAGTAGCATTAATTTCGGTTTCTAAATCGTAAGATGGAGTAGTGGCTCCAACTAAAATAGTTCCGGTGTATTCTTTTTCTTGCGCTTGAATTTCGGTAATTTTCTTGGTGAATTTTCCTGTGCAAATTATCAATAATCCTGAAGCTAAAGGATCTAAAGTTCCAGCGTGACCAATTTTGAATTTCTTTGGTAAATCGTATTTACGTTTTAAAATATATTTTAATTTATTCACCGCTTGAAAAGAAGACCAAGTCAAGGGTTTGTCTATTAAAATTACTTTTCCAGCTAAAAATTCTTCGGCATTCATTAGATAACGGTTAGTTTTTGAACGAAGAAATGAATTAATAGAATAGCAACTCCAGCAATAATTCTATAGTATCCAAATATTTTGAATCCGTTTTTTTGTAGAAAACCAATGAAGGATTTAATAGCAATCATCGCTACTATAAAGCCAACGATATTTCCAATAATTAATAAATTAATTTGTTCGTTAGAAAGAACAAAATCAGCTTTGTAATAATCGTATGATTTTTTTACTGTAGCTCCTAACATCGTTGGAATGGCTAAGAAAAAAGAAAATTCAGCAGCAGTAGTTCGAGAGAGTTTTTGTGTCATTCCACCTACAATACTAGCACCACTTCTAGAAATCCCAGGAATCATCGCTAAACATTGGAATGATCCAATTTTAAAAGCAGTTAAATACGAAATTTCAGTACCATCAGAATTTCCAAACCAATCATCTACTTTTAATAAAAGAAAACCACCAATAATTAGTGATATCGCTACAGTTATAGGGTTTTCTAATAAACCATCAATAAAATCACCAAGAAGTAAACCAAATATTACAGCAGGAATAAAAGCAACAAATAATTTAAAGTAAAAATCAAGGGATTGAAAAAATCTTTTAAAATATAGGACTACAACCGATAAAATGGTTCCTAATTGTATTACAATGGTAAATAATTTGGTAAAATCATCTTGGGCAATTCCAAAAAATGATGATGCAATTATCATGTGTCCTGTAGATGAAACGGGAAGAAATTCAGTAATTCCTTCAATAATTGCAAGAATAATGGCTTGTAAAATATCCATAAAGAGTTACTTCTTCGGATTTTTTAAAATCGAATAAATCGTAATTCCAAACCCAATTAATACAACAGTTGGTGCCAAACGAATTCTTCTAAAACTAAATAATTCTTCACCGTTGAAAACATTAGGATCTTCGCTTCCGCTACCGCTCATTAAAATAAAACCAAGTGCAATTACTGCTAATCCAACTAAAAGAATTTTATAATTTACTTTATCAAAAAGAAATTCGGGTTTATTGTTATTTTCCATTTTTATATTTTTTAAATTCAATGAACACTATTCAATGAAAATTAATAAAGGTCATCTGTTTTTAAATTTAAGAAACGTTGTGTAGCAAAAAAGGTACTAATCCAGGTAATTAGAATTCCAATTCCTAAAACACCAGTAATTACAATACCAAGGGAAACATAATCTTTTGCAATCCCTAAACTTGGGAATAAACCATCAAGGTAAATGGCTAATGCAATAATTCCTATAATTGCTAATCCAGAACCAATTAATCCTAATTTAATACTTCTCCAAATAAATGGTTTTCTAATGAACGATTTTGTCGCTCCTACCATTTGCATGGTTTTGATAGTAAAGCGATGAGAATAAATCGATAATCGCATAGAGCTATTGATTAACAACATGGCAACTACCGTTAAAATTCCGCTGATGATTAAAATCCAAAACGTGATTTTTGTTACGTTTTCGTTTACCATATCTACAAGTTCTTTATCGTAGATAATTTCCGAAACCATTTCGTTTTTACGAATGTTACGTTCAATTTTCTTGATACTATCTGCGTTAACGTAATCTCCTTTTAAGTGAATGTCAAATGAATTTTGAAGTGGATTGAATCCCAAAAACTCCATAAAATCTTTTCCCACGATATCCACATTGTTTTTAGCGGCGCTATCCTTATGAACAAAAGCAAATTCTTTGATGAATTTTGCATTTTTCATTTCAATATCAAAAGCGCTAATGATTGAGTCATTCGCATCATTATCAAAGAAAACTGTCATCGGTATGTTTTCTTTAAAATCGTTTGTTATCTTTTTAGAATTAATTACAAAAAGTCCTAAAGCTCCTAAAAGGAACAATACTAAAAAGATACTCATTACTACCGAAAAGTAAGAAGATATCAAACGTCGTTTGTTGTAATTTTCAAAAGAGGATGCCATACAATTCTATTTAAGCCGTAAAAATAGTAAAGAAATTTTGTTTACATAGAATATAACAACAAAGTTTTAACTTTAGTATTTATAATCAGTAAATTTGAAGCTTTAAATTCATAAAAATGACATTACGATTTAAGATTTCGACACTTTTTTTCTTTTTTGCATTAAACATAATGGCACAAGAAAATATTTTTCCTTATCGGGAAGGAAATTTATGGGGATTTTGCGATGAAAATGCAAAAGTGATAGTCGCTCCAAAATACGATGCAATTAAAAAAGAAAATAATAAAGGAATAACTTTCTTTGAAGTTTCTTCAGGAAATAACTCAGGAGTTTACATAGGTTCCAAAAATGTAATTCCTGTTGAATTTCAAAAATTGCAGTATGTGTCGACTAATTTGATAATTGCAGTTAAAAAAGGAGTTGATAAAAAAGAAATCAACTACTTATACAACACAAAAGGGGAATTATTAATTAATCAACCGCTTTCTTATTTAAAAGGAATTAAAGGAAATGACAAGCGTTATGATACTACTTTTATTATTGGATTTTATATAAAGGATTTAGAAGGAAGAGAATCGTTAGTAAATTTGGATTATTACAATGATAACAGATTAAGTTATGTGTTAAAAGACGTTTTTTCGATAGAATTAGACAACAAAAAATCAAAAGAAGAATTAGCTATAGCTTATGTAAAACAAGCTGCAACAAGTGCTGTTGAAACTAAATATTTTAAAATAGAAGAAAGTCAAATTATTCTTTTAGATAACAAAAAAGATAGTCAGTATATTCAAGAAAACACTGGGCCAAAAAAGAAAAAAGAAGGATATAACAATTATGATGATAATATTGCAGTTCCAAATATGGATAGCGAAATGGTTATTGAAGAGCCAAAAGGCTACTTGGGATCAGGTTCTGGGAGTGGAGATGGACCTGAAAGTGGAAAAAGTATCAGAAAAACTCCAAAAGGAACTTCGTACTACAAATATGCTTTAAAAGAAAACCAAATAGAAGTTGAGGTTTCAAACAATATTACTAAAAATAAAAAAACGGTAAAATTCCCAATTAAAGCAGATAAAATAGAAGTTTTCAAAACCATAGGTGTTATCACAGAAGGCAAGGCTGATAGCGACAGCATTCAAACCTATTTTAATTATATTATTTACCAAAAGAAAAATAAATTTGGTTTAGTATATCAATTTCCATTTCAGAAAAGTATGGAGTATGATTTTCTTGAGCCTATGAAATCTGAAAAAAAATATGATTCAGGTTTTAAAAATTATTATAAAGTTGGGGTGTTGGATAAAAAAACAAAAATCATGAAATTTGGTGTTATTGATGCTAATCATGCTTTTATTCTGCCTGCTGAATATGACGATATTAAAATGGGATACACTATAACACAATCATTTAAAGAGCAAGTGTTTTTGGTTAAGAAAAACAATTTGTTTGGATTGGTTTCTGAAAAGAAAGAAATCAAATTACCGATTGAATTTGATAGTATCACATTTAATTCGGAAAGTCCAAGTTTCTTGAAATTAAAAAAAGGAAACCAACATTCGGCATACATTAGTTATTATAGTAATTCGGATTATGTATTGAAGTTACTTCCTGTGTATTATCCGTATCCTGTTAGAGAAATTAAATACACCATTAGTAGTGGTAAAAAAGGAATTTCATTGTTAGAAGCAATAGAATACATAGCATTAGAAGACGAAAACGGAAACTTCAAAGGCTACGCGAATCCAAACGGAACACTATATTTTAAAGATTAGTTTTTTAAAAGTTTTATAAAACGTATTTTTGCACCGAAAAAATAGTGTTCAGTCGCAGTCGTAGTCATCAATTACTTAAAATGAGACTGAAAACTGAGACTGAAAACTGAGACTGAAACCTTGAACAATGAAATACCACCACGAAAAAATCGAAGCCAAATGGCAACAATATTGGGCAGAAAATCAAACTTTTGCTGCATCAAATAATTCAGACAAACCAAAATACTATGTATTAGACATGTTTCCTTATCCTTCTGGAGCAGGCTTACACGTTGGGCATCCTCTGGGTTACATTGCTTCTGATATTGTAGCAAGATATAAAAGACATCAAGGTTTTAATGTATTGCATCCACAAGGGTACGATTCATTTGGTTTACCTGCTGAACAATATGCGATTCAAACTGGTCAACATCCTGAAAAAACAACTCGTGAGAACATTGCGCGCTACCGTGAACAATTAGATAAAATCGGATTTTCTTTTGATTGGAGTAGAGAAGTGCGTACTTCAAATCCAGATTATTACAAACATACACAGTGGATTTTCATTCAATTATTTGAATCTTGGTACAACAAAAATTCAGATAAAGCGGAAAGCATTTGCACTTTAATTCAAGAATTCGAGAAAAACGGAAATGCAAATGTAAATGCGGTTTGTGATGATAATATTGCGCCATTTTCAGCGGATGATTGGAAATCGTTTTCATCAGAACAACAACAAAAAATACTTTTACAATATAGATTAACCTATTTAGCGGAAACCGAAGTAAACTGGTGTCCGGCTTTAGGAACGGTTTTAGCGAATGACGAAATCGTAAACGGTGTTTCAGAACGTGGCGGACATCCTGTAATTCGTAAAAAAATGACGCAATGGTCGATGCGAATTTCAGCTTACGCCGAGCGTTTGTTACAAGGTTTAGAAACTATCGATTGGAGCGAATCTATCAAAGAATCACAAAGAAACTGGATTGGGAAATCAGTTGGGGCTGCTGTGACTTTCAATGTGAAAAATCATGATGCAGTTATAGAGGTGTTTACAACGCGTCCTGATACCATTTTCGGAGTTACGTTTATGACGTTAGCACCAGAACACGAATTGGTAGCAAAAATCACAACTCCAGAACAAAAAGCAGCGGTTGAGGCTTACGTTGAGGCAACTGCAAAGCGTTCGGAAAGAGAAAGAATGGCAGATGTTAAAACCATTTCAGGAGTTTTTACTGGAGCTTATGCTGAACACCCTTTCACAAAAGAACCAATTCCAGTTTGGATTGGCGATTACGTGTTAGCTGGCTATGGAACAGGTGCGGTTATGGCGGTTCCATGTGGCGATGAGCGCGATTATGCTTTAGCGAATTTCTTCAAAGGAACACACGGAATGCCAGCCATTAAAAATATTTTCAACCAGGATATTTCAGAAGCTGCTTACGGTGAAAAGGGAGGTTTCGAATTAGTAAATTCTGATTTCTTAAATGGATTAGATTACAAATCGGGAACCAAAAAAGTAATTGAAGAATTAGAAAAAATTGGAGTAGGAAACGCTAAAGTAAATTACCGTTTACGTGATGCGGTTTTCTCTCGCCAAAGATATTGGGGCGAACCTTTTCCAGTATATTATGTGAATGGTTTACCACAAATGATTGACAAAAAACACTTGCCAATCGTTTTACCAGAAGTAGAAAAATATTTACCAACAGAAGACGGTCAACCCCCATTAGGAAACGCAACCGTTTGGGCTTGGGACAGTGTTCAGTGTTCAGTGGTTAGTAATCAGTTAATAGATAACGTGAAAGTTTTTCCATTAGAATTAAACACGATGCCAGGTTGGGCAGGTTCTTCTTGGTACTGGATGCGTTATATGGACGCACACAACACCGAAGAATTTGCAAACGAAGAAGCTTTAAAATATTGGGAAAACGTAGATTTATATATTGGTGGAAGCGAGCACGCAACCGGACATTTATTGTATTCTCGTTTTTGGAATAAATTCTTAAAAGACAGAGGTTTTGCTCCAACCGAAGAACCATTCAAAAAATTAATCAATCAAGGAATGATTTTGGGAATGAGTGCTTTTGTGTATCGATGGGAATATGGTGTTAATGAAGGTGAAAAAAGAAAGGTAATTTTTGTGTCAAAAAATATTATTGATAAGTCAATTAAGGCTGAATCGATGTTAATTAATGATGTGGAAATTTTGAATAATATTATTGGAAATCAATTAATTAGTTCAAGTAAAACTTTATGGTCTCATTTTACTCCAATACACGTTGATTTATCATGTATCAATGATATCACCAACGAATTAGACATAGAAAAATTTAAAGCTCATCCATTATATTCAGACTATAAAGATGCGGAATTTATTTTAGATGATGGCAAATACATAGTAGGTCGCGAAGTAGAAAAAATGTCGAAATCGAAATACAATGTTGTTAATCCAGATGATATTTGTAATGAATATGGTGCGGATACATTGCGTTTGTACGAAATGTTCTTAGGGCCATTAGAGCAAGCAAAACCTTGGAATACAGCTGGTATTACTGGAGTTGCTGGTTTCTTGAAAAAATTATGGCGTTTGTATTTTGATGACAATGGTTCGGTTATCGTAAACGATGAACCGACAGCAGATATGTACAAATCGTTACACAAAACTATTAAAAAAGTAACGGAAGACATTGAAAATTTCTCTTTCAATACATCAGTTTCGCAATTCATGATTAGTGTAAACGAATTGCAACAATTAAAATGCAATCACCGTGCAATTTTGGAACCATTAGCACTTTTAGTTTCGCCTTATGCGCCTCATATTGCTGAAGAATTATGGTCTGCTTTAGGTCATGAAGGTTCAATTGCAACCGTTGCTTTTCCAAAATTTGAAGAAAAATATCTAGTAGAATCGGAGAAAGAATATCCAGTTTCCTTCAATGGAAAAATGCGTTTCACAATTAAATTACCATTGGATTTAACGGCAGCTCAAATTGAAGAAATTGTAATGGCAGACGAAAGAACACAAAATCAATTACAAGGAAGAACACCAAATAAAGTGATTATCGTTCCGGGTAAGATTATTAATTTGGTTGGGTAATTTTATAATTTGTCTATAAGCCAATGTGCCAATATAAAAAATCCCAAAACTAAAATTTTGGGATTTTTTTGTAACATTTTTCATTTTTTACGTATAATAAATAAATCAAAATGTCAACTTGTCATTTAAGATAAATTGGCTTAAATTTTGTATCTAGTTTATAAAATTAAAAAGAAAAATTATGTTTGGATATTATATCATGATTGGAGCGATTGCTCTAGTAAGTTGGTTAGTAAGTTCTCGTTTGAAGAGCAAGTTTGAATATTATTCAAAAGTGTCATTAAGAAACGGAATGAGTGGTGCAGAAATCGCCGAGAAAATGCTTCACGATCACGGGATTTTTGATGTAAAAGTAATTTCAACACCAGGAAGGTTAACGGATCATTATAATCCGATGGATAAAACGGTAAACTTATCAGAAGCTGTTTATAATCAAAGAAATGCGGCTGCGGCTGCGGTTGCGGCTCACGAAGTTGGACATGCTGTGCAACATGCTCAGGCCTATAGTTGGTTAACGATGCGTTCTAAAATGGTGCCTGTAGTAAACATTTCGTCAAGCATGTCGCAATGGTTGATTATGGGTGGTTTGATTTTAGGTTTGGCTTCAAAATCTCCTATTGGTTTTTACATAGCGGTTGCAGGTTTAATTTTAATGGCAATTGCAACATCATTTAGTTTCATTACACTTCCTGTGGAATACGATGCTAGTAAAAGAGCTTTAGCTTGGTTGAAAAATAAAAACATGGTGAGCCAACAAGAATATGCAGGTGCCGAAGATTCATTAAAATGGGCAGCGAGAACTTATGTGGTAGCCGCTTTAGGAGCTTTAGCGTCTTTATTATATTGGGCTTTCCAAATTTTAGGTTCGAGAGAATAATTAATCAGATTATATATTTTAAAACCCAAATTCGTTAGAGTTTGGGTTTTTTGTTTGGTTTTTTTACTCCGAGTGGCACCGAGTTTTTTTGAATTTTATTGAGTTTTGAACTTGAACTTGAATTTGTTCTTTACAACTGAATTTGTCTTTCTATTTGTTGTTCTAAAGAAATATAGGTTTCGGTTCTTGAAACACCATCAATAGGTTGGATTTTCTTGTTTAATAATTGCATCAAATGTTCGTTATCTCGGCAAATGATTTTAATTAAAATACTCCAATTTCCTGTGGTATAATGACATTCCAAAACTTCTGGAATTTTCTTCAATTCTTTTACCACTTCTGGATTACTCGATGCTTTTTCTAAATAGATCCCGATAAAAGCCATTGTACTGTAACCCAAAATTTTTGTATCTACAATAAATTTAGAACCTGAAATCACTCCAGCTTGTTCTAATTTTCTTAGTCGTTGATGAATCGCAGCGCCTGAAATCCCAATTTTATTTGCAATCTGTAAAATAGGTTTGCGAGCGTCTTCCATCAAATCGCGAAGAATTTCTTTGTCGATTCCGTCGATTTCAATTTGTAAGTGATTTATCTTCATTTTCAATTGATTTGAAAGTAAAAATACAAAATCAATTTCGATTTTTAATAATCTTATAGATTTGATTTCATGTTGTCCCTACGGGACTTTACTAGCAGAGTTGTTATTCGTTACCGATATTTCGTTCCTACGGAACTAGTAAGAAGCTGTCTTTGGAAATTTATTTCTTATGTAAAATATAATTATATTCTTTAATAAGTATTCAAAACGCCGTTAGGTGCGAAATATTGGTAAAAACCTAGTAAGTCAGTTGAACAAAAATCCCGTAGGGATGATATCTACTTTTTCAAACGCAATAAAAAAATCCGAAACCAATTACGATTTCGGATTTTCTGTTTTAAATAATAATTGCTTAATTCTTTACATTTAGAGGGTTGTAACCTAAATAAGGAACTTCAGTCTCCTTGAATATAACACCATATTCTTCTAATTCTTTTAATATAGGATTGTACACTTCTTTAGTGATTGGCAATTGTACTCCTGGAGTTGTAATTTCTTTGTTTAAAATTTTCAATGTAGCTATTGCAACTGGAAGTCCAACGGTTTTTGCCATTGATGTATACGTTTGATCGTCGCCAATGCAAACCATGGTAGAATCAATTTGTTTTTTCTCACCATTTAACTCGTAACCAAATTTGTGATACATCACAATCATGTCTTTATCATTTGGTTCTAAAGCCCATTTTTCAGATAAGATTTTTTCTAATATTTGAGCTGGTGTTGCTTTTACTAGTCCAACTTTTTTGTTTGGATTAAATAAGTCAATTTCAACTAATTTATCCCAAATAATATCGTCTTGATCAATTTTTTGTGCATGACGCAATTTGATTTCTACTGTATCGGTTGGGTGATAAGGTAAAAACGAATTCGTAAATTCACGATACGTCATGTTTTCCGAATTGTCAATTGTGTATGAATCGTCTGTCATTCCAAGTTGTACTAAAATATCCCAAGCTCTTGAATATCCGACTCTTCTAATCGTTCCGCGGTAACAAGTTAATGCATTATCTAATCCGTAAACACTTCTATATTTTAGAGAATCTCTATTGGCATAAGCTTCGAATCTTCCGTAACCTTCTACTTCTAAAAATTCGGTTCTTCTGAATAATTTTGAATACGGGATATATTTATAAGTACCTTCTTGAATGAATTTTGCAGCGCCACCTTGTCCGGCTAGTACCACATTTCTAGGATTCCAAGTGAATTTGTAATTCCATAAATTAGTATCGCTTTCTGGGGCTACTAATCCACCACAGAACGATTCGAATAAAATGATGTTCCCGCCTTTTTCACGAATTTCATCCAATACTTTCATCGCACTCATGTGGTCGATTCCTGGGTCAAGCCCAATTTCGTTCATGAAAACCAAGTCATTTTCTTTAGCAGCAGCGTCTAATTCTTGCATGGCTGGACTAATATATGATGCGGTTACCATATGCTTTTTATAGGTAATACAATCTTTCGCTACTTCTAAATGCAAATGCGCTGGTAACATCGAAACCACAACATCCGCTTTTTGAATTTCTTCTTTTCGTTGCGTTTCATTAAAAATATCAAAAGCAATTGCTCTAGCATTTTTATGATTGTTGGTTTTTTGTCTTGCCAAATTTTCTGATAAATCACCAATGGTAACTTGAAGATTTTCTGCTTCTGAATGATTTAATAAATATTTTATAAGCGATGAAGCAGAACGACCTGCTCCAATAACTAAAATGTGTCTCATTTTGTAAAATCTGAAAATATCACACGAAGATAGTAAAATGTTATATTCATAAAAACAATTTCTTAGATTATGTCATAATTTAACATAATAACTTTTGCTATCTTTGGTCTCAAATTTTATAAAATGGATAAGAAAATACTCTTGGTTGCAGCTATTTTGGGAGTTACAGCAATAATTTTGGGAGCATTTGGAGCTCATGCATTAAAAAAAGTACTTTCGATGGAGCAGTTGGCAACATTTGAGGTAGGAGTGCGTTATCAAATGTATCATGCGTTATTTTTATTATTTATAGGAACTTTTGCTTTCTTAGGAGATAAAGAACGTACTATTATTTTTTACTTGACTATTATGGGAATTTTATGTTTCTCAGGTTCAATTTATTTTTTAGCAACAAATACAATTACAAATTTAAAGACTAAATTTTTAGGGCCAATTACTCCAATTGGAGGTATGTTCTTAATATTGGCATGGAGCTATTTTTTTTATGTCATTTTAACTAAAAAAAAATAATTTGGAAGGCTATCTCAAATTTAATTTATAATTTTGCACTTTATATTAAATACAACCAAACCAATTTTTATGGATACAAATGCTCAAATTACGAAATCGATTTCGTTAGAAAAGTACGGAATCGTTAATGTATCAGAAATAATATATAATCCTTCTTACGAATATTTATATAGTGAAGAATTAAGCCCTGCTTTACAAGGTTTTGAAAGAGGTCAATTATCAGAACTTGGCGCGGTAAACGTAATGACAGGTGAATTTACAGGTCGTTCTCCTAAAGACAAATACATTGTTAAAGATAGTGTTACAGAAAACACAATTTGGTGGAATTCTGATAAAGCAGCTAACGATAACAAACCAATTTCTCAAGATACTTGGAATGCTTTGAAAGAAACTACGGTAAAGCAATTATCAAATAAAAAATTATACGTTGTTGACGCTTTTTGTGGAGCAAACGAAAACACTAGACTAAAAGTTCGTTTCATTATGGAAGTTGCATGGCAAGCACACTTTGTGAAAAACATGTTCATCCGTCCTACAGAAGCAGAATTAGAAAACTTTGGTGAGCCAGATTTCGTAGTAATGAACGGTTCAAAAACAAGTTTCAAAGATTACGCAGCTCACGGATTAAATTCAGAAGTATATGTTGCGTTCAACTTAACTGAGAAAATCCAATTAATTGGAGGAACTTGGTACGGAGGTGAAATGAAAAAAGGATTGTTCTCAATGATGAACTATTACTTACCATTACAAGGAATCGCTTCTATGCACTGTTCGGCTAATAAAGGAAAAGATGGCGATGTTGCTGTTTTCTTCGGATTATCTGGAACAGGAAAAACGACATTATCAACCGATCCGAAACGTGAATTAATCGGAGACGATGAACATGGATGGGATAATGATGGTGTTTTCAATTTCGAAGGCGGATGTTATGCAAAAACGATCGATTAAGGTAAAGAAAACGAACCAGAGATCTTCGGAGCTATCAAAAAAGATGCGTTATTAGAAAATGTAACGGTTGATGCTAATGGGAAAATTGATTTCAAAGATGGTTCAGTTACACAAAACACACGTGTTTCTTATCCAATTCACCATATTGATAACATTGTAAGACCAGTTTCTAAAGCAGGTCACGCTACTAAAGTTATTTTCTTAACAGCAGATGCATTCGGAGTAATGCCACCAGTTTCTAAATTAACTCCTGAGCAAACAAAATATTACTTCTTGTCAGGATTTACAGCTAAATTAGCTGGAACAGAAAGAGGAGTAACGCAACCAGAACCAACATTCTCAGCTTGTTTCGGAAAAGCATTTTTATCATTACACCCAACAAAATACGGTGAAGAATTAGTTAAGAAAATGGAGCAACACAATGCTACTGCTTACATGGTGAACACAGGTTGGAACGGAACAGGAAAACGTATTTCAATTAAAGATACAAGAGCAATTATCGATGCTATTTTAGATGGTTCTATCGAGAAAGCGGAAACAAAATCAGTTCCAGTATTTAATTTTGAAGTACCTACTGCTTTACCAAATGTTGATACTAATATTTTAGATCCGAGAAATACTTATGCAGATGCTGCTGAATGGCAAACAAAAGCAGAAGATTTAGCTTCAAGATTCATCAAAAACTTTGTTCAATATACAGATAATGAAGAAGGGGAATCATTAGTTGCAGCTGGTCCTCAATTGTAATTTAATTAAAATAAAAGGAAAGTTTTAAAATTATGTAATTCCTCAAAAAAGTGTTTTAGCTTTTTGGGGAATTTTTTATAGAATATGAAAAGTGTCAATTAAAAAAGAAATAAAATAGTATTGAAAACTCATTATTTTATTAATGAGTTTTATAAAAAAACTATACAAAGAAATATCTAATGCTTGTAATGGTTAGGGTTAAAATAAATTGTGTTATTAAGGCTTTACTAATTAAAATCAAAGTTATTCATCAGATTTCAAATTAAATACAAACTTAAATTAACCAATAATTTAGATGAAATATAATATAAATTTACGTTTTTAGAATTAATTATAAAAAAGTAAGATTTATTAAATAATCTATTTTTTTCATCAATTGAAATTATTGAGCTTGTTGTTTCATATTATTATAGACTGTACTTGATATTTCACTAATAATTTTAATTAAAGAAGAGTTGTCTTTACCTTTGGTCATAATAGTTAACAAGTAGGGTTTGTTTTTTAGATATACAATTGCCGATTCATGCAATTGAAGTTCCATATTGCTTCCAGACTCCCCAAATTTATGAACTGTTTTTACATTTTTTGGTAGGCCACTAATAATTCCTTCTTTGAAATCACATTTTTCTAATAATTCAGCAGCAAATTCAGAGTTTTCATCAGACAAGTATGAAGCATTGTATATTGCTCTCATAAATAATGAATAATTTTTTGCAGTAAAAAAATAATTTTTTGATTTTGGATCTGGAACTTCTAAGTTTAGATCTAAAAATAATTTTGATAAAATTTCTGGTTTTAAATTATTGTTTAATAATGCAGTAGCATTGTTATCAGAATAAGCTATCATATATTTCAACAAGTCTCTTATTTTATATTTATTTCCTAGTGTAATTCCCTTTGATTTAAAAGCCACATTTTTTTTAATATCAAAAGGCCTATCAAATAACAACTCTTGATTTAAAAGGCTAGGGTTGTTCTCACTCATTTTTAGGTACGAAATTAAAATAGGAACTTTAAATAGTGATCCAGGTTCATATTGTATATCATCATTAATACTCATCCACTCACCATTATTGAAATCTCTAAGATAAATTGAAACAGATGAAACATTGCTTAATATTTTATGATTTTGAATTAATATATTAATTTCATTTTTGATTTTGGATAAATTTTCCCCCTCACACTCTTCATCAACAAACATTAAAGGTTTTATTAAGCCAAAACCATTTAATCTTTTAACATTATAAAAACAAATATTTTTTTCCTTGGAAATATTTAAATTTTCTTCGTTAGTTTCTTTAAAGATTGATAAAGATAAAATAAAAGATAAAATAAAAGATAAAATACTTGTAATAAAAATTGTTATAAAAGCAGTTATGTAAGATATTGAAATTTTTTTAAAAAGTAAGGATTTCATATTTGCATTTTGATAAAGTACAATATTAATATTTAGACTAATTTTATTAATTGCAAAATTATTTAATATTATAGCGTTGTGTAAAGTTAAATTAAATTATTGGTGTATTGAATTAGATTAATTCAGTTTTTGGTTAAAATTAGCGTTTTAAATCTTTCAAAAGTTCAACGTTTTTTAATTAAAAATTGGTCGCATGTTTGAGTGAACAATGTTTCAATTTCTTTGTGGAGTTTTTGAAAATATAAGGTAATAAATAAAATGATAATAATATCCAAAAGTTCTTTATGTGTTAAATTTTTTATTTTCCTTTGTTAACTTCAGCTACATATTTTTCTAAAGCGCCTGTCATAGAGGGAGTTCCTGGACTTGGGGCCATAATATCAACACGTAAACCATGTTCTAAAGCTTCTTTTTGAGTTGTGTTTCCAAAAACAGCAATTCGTGTGTTGTTTTGTTTAAAATCTGGGAAATTTTTAAACAACGATTTAATTCCTGTTGGACTAAAAAAGGCTAAAATGTCATAATAAACATCTTTTAAATCAGATAAATCACTCATTACGGTTCTGTAAAAAGTTCCTTGTGTCCAGTTTACTTTTAGTCCATCTAAAGTTTGAGGAATGTCTGCATTTAATTGATCAGAAGATGGTAATAAAAATTTCTCATCTTTATATTTCTTGATTAAAGTAGACATGTCGGCAAAATCTTTTTGACCTACATATATTTTTCTTTTTCTGTAAACAACATAACGTTGTAAATAGAAAGCGACGGCTTCAGACTGGCAAAAATATTTTAAATCTTCAGGAATTTTATAACGCATTTCTTCCGCCACTCTAAAAAAGTGATCAACAGAGTTACGACTTGTAAGGATAATGGCGGTGTAATTATTTAAATCGATTTTCTGAGCTCTTATTTCTTTTGCTGGCACACCTTCAACATGAATGAAGGGTCTAAAATCAACTTTAACCTTTAGTTTATTTTGAAGCTCAAAATATGGAGAATTTTCTACTTTAGGCTCTGGTTGTGAAACTAATATTGTTTTCACTTTCAAATTTGACATATTTCTCTCTAATTTTTTGTAAACCAAT